>Ga0209345_10003969_pt1 | contig 14683 bp, 10 predicted proteins | sample Cruoilmetagenom7_FD_187294 | JGI IMG/M metagenome (GOLD analysis project Ga0209345, IMG submission 187294) | Oil polluted marine microbial communities from Coal Oil Point, Santa Barbara, California, USA - Sample 7 (SPAdes) (version 2) | ecosystem: Environmental > Aquatic > Marine > Oil seeps ... | reverse complement strand
TTGGAAATTTTATTCCGAAGAAATTTGTAGTTTCTGAACCATAGCAACAACCAGCATTAAAACAGCCAATTCTACCTATACTATGTGCAATAATGGTAGTAATTGCTAATATGTCTAACATTGGTAGCACAGGTATTTTGTAACTTTTTAAATACCAAATTACAATTGGAATAATTGATACAAATGATCCGTAGAACACAAATCCTCCTGAAAAATTATCGAGCATTAAATGTGGGTTTTCCAAAAAATGAATTGGTCTTTCTAAATAAAAGAATAGTTTTCCCCCAACAAATCCAGCAATAAATACGATGTAAAAAAAACTGTTTTGAAGGTTTTTAATTCCCAACTCTTTTTTTGCACGCCATTTCGTATAAAGTGCAGCAAATAAAGTACCTACAACTATACAAAATGCGTAGGTGTAAATTGTAACTTGCTGCGAACTAAGTGGGAGATGAAAACTAAATAATTCTGGGTGCATGTGGGTTTGATGTTATTAATAACAAACCTAAATGAAACGGAAGTTTTAAAAAATAGTGATTAGATTAAGTAACCAGTTGGTTAGATGAAGTAGTTGTAATTGTGTTTTCTAATTATAAAGCGAGGTAAAAAAAAGGCTGTATTGTTAAATTTAACAATACAGCCTTTTTAATAATTATTTTTTGAAAAGTTTATTTTTTAACTAAATGATATTTTGATTTAAGTCTTAACTCACTTAATACATTTAAAGCTTCTTCAACATACATGTCTTTCTTTAAATTTTTATGCCAAGCAATACGTTTATCAGCTAAATCTTTATCAGTTGCAGTTAAAGGTTGTTCATAAAGTGGTGACGTGTAAGTTAAATTTGTTGAATAATCTCTAATAGTTTTATATTTTAACGATTCATTTTCGTGTGCTTTTAAATCGTTTTTATATGCATCTAAATTTAAATAAATTAGAGTGTCATCTTGAGCTTTTTTTAGCCATTTAGCATTTTGATCTATCAACTTAAAATAACTGTTGTTAGCTATTCTTTTTTTACTATTATGAATTGCTTGATCAAAATTTTCGTAATTATTCCAAAGTTCATATGTTGCTTGAGGCACTTTATCAAACTTTAAAGGGTTTTCTAAATCACGTTCACCAATATTCATATACGTATATCTATCTGGTAACATAATGTCAGAATGTACACCTTCTAATTGTGTAGAACCACCATTAATTCTATAAAATTTTTGAATAGTCATTTTTAAAGCTCCAATATCTTCATTTAAATTATGATACCTGTTAAGATCTAAAACACTTTGAACAGTTCCTTTACCATATGTTTGTTTTCCACCAATTATAATTGCTCTTCCATAATCTTGCATTGCTGCTGCAAATATTTCTGAAGCTGAAGCAGATAATTCATTTACCAATACTACTAACGGTTTATTCCATTGAATTTTAGGGTCTTTATCCTTTTTTATGTCAGCATCTCTATCTCTGTATTTTACTTGTACAACAGGTCCTTTATCAATAAATAAACCTGAAATTTCAATAGCGGTTTGTAAAGAACCTCCACCGTTATTTCTTAAATCTAAAACCAATCCTTCAATGTTTTCACTTTTTAAGCGTTCAATTTCTTGAGCCATATCAGTAGCTGAATTTCTGAAGTTTTTCTCATCAAAATCAATATAAAATTTAGGCAAGTTTATAATTCCAAATTTTTTACCATCCTTTTTTACTACGCTTGATTTTACAAATGTTTCTTCCAATTCAACAATATCTCTTATAATTGAAATTACTTTAATTGTGCCATCCAATTTTTTAAGTGTAAGCTTAACTTCTGTACCTTTTTTACCTTTAATATATTCAATAGCATCATCTAAACGCATGCCAACAATATCAATTGGTTCTTCATTTTTTTGAGCTACTTTAATAATAAAATCTCCAACTTCTAATTCACCTTGTTTCCAAGCTGGTCCTCCTGAAATTAGCTCAATTACTTTGGTATAATCATTTTTCTTTTGAAGTCTAGCTCCAATACCTTCCAATTTACCAGCCATTGAAATATCAAACCTTTTTTTAACAATTGGATCAAAATATGTTGTGTGCGGATCAAATTCTTCAGTTATACTATTGATATATGAAGAAAACCAATCAGAATATGTTAGCTCTTCAATACGCTGAAAAGATTCAGTTAGATTGCTTAAAGTAGTTTCACGAGCGTCTTTTTCTAACTCTTGAAACGATTTTACAACATAATTTTCATCCTCTTTCTTTTTATCTTCTTCAATAGTTAATTTATTATGAAGTTTAGATAAGGTTGTGAATTTTAGTTGTTTATGCCATGTTTTTTTAAGCTCATTTCTGTTTTTACTATAAAGCGATTTTTCATAATCAACATTATAGGTTTCATCTAAATTAAAGTCAAAAGATTTTGTTAATACTTCTTGAAAATATGGTTTTGATTCCTTAATTCTTAAAACAAGACGATCATAAACTAAAAAGAAAAACGTTAAATCTTCGTTGTTAATTTGATCATCAATTTTTGTTTTATAGTTAGAAAATTCATCAATATCTGATTGTAAAAAATAACGTTTAGAAGGGTCTAAACTTTCTAAAAATCGATGATAAACGTTTTCTGAAAACTCATCATTAATTTGATGTGGTTCATAATGACCTTGAGTTAAAACATATTTTAAAATAGTTATTAGAACTTTGTCTTTAGGTTCTGTGTTTGCTTTTAAATGAAAGCTTGTAAATAAACTAACAACAAAAAATATTGGTAATATTAGTTTTCTGGTCATCATCTGTCTTATCAATTTAATAATTATGTAGTTTGTTACTAACTAAAATAATGCCATTATTTGAGTTAGGTGTCTAATTTAACTTTTTTTTATTATTTAAGTTGCAATCGTAGTTGAATTCATAACAACTTATAATTTAATTGTTACAATAATAACAAAATTAAAGATTTAAACTTCTTTACAAAATGTTAAAATTTAATTTATGGTAAGCAAATAAAATAGCCTAAATTTGATGCTTAATTTTAAACATATGAGTAAAAGACCTTTGATTTTAGTTAGCAATGATGATGGCATTACAGCACCTGGTATTAGAACTTTAATTTCAGTGATGAATGAAATTGGTGACGTTGTTGTTGTGGCTCCAGATAGTCCACAAAGCGGAATGGGCCACGCAGTAACTATTGATGATACACTGTATTGCAATACTATAAAAGTTGATGAAGGCCCACAGGTTGAATATAAATCTTCAGGAACACCTGCAGATTGTGTAAAATTAGCTGTTAGTGAAATTTTAGATAGAAAGCCAGATTTATGTGTTTCAGGAATTAACCACGGTTCAAATTCATCAATTAATGTAATCTATTCAGGAACTATGAGTGCTGCTGTAGAAGCTGGTGTTGAAGGGATTCCTGCCATTGGTTTTTCGTTATTAGATTATTCTTGGAATGCAGATTTTGAACCTTTGAAAGCATATATTAAAAAAATAGCATTAAATGTATTGGATAACGGATTACCAGATGGTGTTGTTTTAAATGTGAATTTTCCTAAAAGCACTACATTTAAAGGAATTAAAATTTGTAGGCAAGCACGTGCAAATTGGGTTGAAGAATTTGATAAAAGAACAAACCCACAGGGTAAAGTGTATTATTGGCTAACAGGAAAATTTGTAAATATGGATAAAGGTGAAGATACTGATGAGTGGGCTTTGGCAAATAATTATATTTCTTTAGTTCCTGTTCAGTTTGATTTAACTGCGCATCATTTTATTCAAAAATTAAACAATTGGAATTTATAATTATTTAACTATTATGAAAAGTTTAAACATTAAAAAAGAACTTTTAATTGGGTTTTTAGTTGCTTTAGTAGCAACAACATTTGGTTGTTTTGTGTTTGTTGAATTCTTTTCAAGTTTTAATTTTTATAAAAGTTTAGAGCTAATACAGGAAGGAAATTTAGAAGCTAGAGTTTTAGTATTAGGTGCAATTGCCAATTTTTTTGTCTTTTTTATCTTTTTAAAGAAAAAACAAATTTACAGAGCTAGAGGTGTTTTGTTAGAAACATTTTTGGTCGCAATAATTGTCTTTTTTTTAACCTTATTTTCTTTTTAATTTTACAAAATGAAACAAGTCCAACAAATTTTGAAACATAAAGAAATTATTAATGGCGAACAGCATCTGTTACCACTAAAAAATAAAATTTAAACAGATGAGGTATTATATAATTTCAGGAGAAGCTTCAGGCGATTTACATGGTTCAAATTTAATGAAAGCATTAGTTGAAAAAGATTCAAATGCTGAAATTAGATTTTGGGGAGGAGATTTAATGCAAGAAGTTGGAGGGACTTTGGTAAAGCATTATCGTGAATTGGCATTTATGGGTTTTGCTGAAGTTTTACTAAACATTAGAACAATTTTTAAAAATATTAAGTACTGTAAAAAAGATATTTTAGAGTTTAAACCAGACGTTTTAGTTTTAATAGATTATCCTGGATTTAATATGCGAATTGCAGAATTTGCTAAAAAAGAAGGAATTAAAGTTCATTATTATATTTCACCACAAATTTGGGCTTGGAAAGAAAATCGAATTCATAAAATTAAAAGAAATGTTGATGAAATGTCTGTTATTTTACCTTTTGAAAAAGATTTTTACGAACAAAAACATAACTTTCCAGTGCATTTTGTTGGGCACCCTTTAATTGATGCTATTGCAAATAGGAAACAAGTTGGTATTGAAGCTTTTAATAAAGAATTTAATTTATCTAAAAAGCCAATTATAGCTTTATTGCCTGGAAGTAGAAAGCAAGAAATTAAAAAAATGCTTTCAATTATGTTAAAAATGGCTGATAAATTTCAAGAGTATCAATTTGTGATTGCTGGTGCTCCTAGTCAAGATTTTGAGTTTTATAAGCAGTTTATGAATCAAGAAAATGTAAAATTTATTAGTAATAAAACGTATGATTTATTATCGGTTTCTTATGCAGCAATTGTAACTTCTGGTACAGCTACTTTAGAAACGGCGTTGTTCAAAGTTCCTGAAATTGTTTGTTATAAAACAAGTTGGGTTTCTTACCAAATAGGAAAACGTTTAATAGATTTAAAATACATTTCATTGGTAAATTTAATTATGGATAAAGAAGTTGTGAAGGAATTAATTCAAAATGATTTTAACGAAAATAATCTTGAACAAGAACTTCATAAAATACTTGATACTACACAGCGATCAGAAATGTTTTCTAATTACTTTGATTTAGAAAAAAAATTAGGAGGAAAAGGCGCCTCTAAAAAAGTTGCAGAACTTATAGTGAAATAGAAGAATTTCACCAATTTCATTCATGAAAAAACAGTTTTAGAATTTAATTCTAAAACTGTTTTTTTAGTAAAATGTATAACTTAAATTATTTACAAACGCTCTCTAATGTATCTTCAATATCACCAGGTGTACTCATAATTTTCATAAAAGTTCCCATAGTTAATTCTGGCCAATGTAATGCTATTCTATATTTCCCATGAAGCATAGTTGCTGTTTTTCCTTGTAAAATAATTTCATAAGGTAAAGCGGCTACATGAGCTTCTCCAATTTTTGGTAAAAATACTGATTCTCCATCTTCTTTACTTTGTAACCCAACTCCAAATACAGCTACTTTTTCGTTTTTATAAATTATTTTATAAACCTCAACTGTTTGTCCTTTTTTAGCTTTTAAATTACGTTCTATAACTTTTAAACCTTCTTCAAAAGAAGCATATTCATTCAATTCAACAGGATCAGTAAAATAAGGCATCATTATTTTGTAATGATATTTTCCCAATTTAGATGCTTTAACAGTTCCTCCAAAAGGAATAAATGCATTCCCTATTGATGAAAAAGTTGTTTTTAAATCTGCACTAAATTTCTCAAAAGTGCTTTTAAATGTGTTATAATTGTTACCTAAATAAGCTCTTAAAATATAATCAGGATTTGTGTAAGAAATTACGGTTTTCCCATTTTTTTGTTCTAAGCCAACTTTAAATACTGCAGCAAGAGCACCTCTGTCACTAACTTTAACAACTGTGTTTTTTAAATCTGTTCTTGTAAAAGCTATTACTTTTAAAGTGCTTTTGTTGGAAGGATTATAAGTCCCTAAAACTGTGAATGAATTAGTTTTTAAGGCTTCAACAACATTATCTGAAATTTGTTGAATTGTTTCACTACTTTCTCCAATTTTAATATACGGAGCTAATTCTTGACCAATTGAGTGAAATACGATACCTAAAATTGCTATACTGCTAAAAATAAATTTTCTCATAATTTTGATTTTAATAATGATACAAAATTAGACTACTTTATAATTGGGTATAGTGATATAAATCAGTTAGTAACATTTGTTACAGTGAAAAAACAGTATAAAATAATGCTAAAATATATCAAGCATTGTATTAAATATTTTTAGTAGCTTTATCGAGCTATGAAACAATTTTTGAAGTTTGTGCCTGCACAACTTACTTTCCTTTTAATACTTGGAATTTTAGTTGGAAGTTATTATAATTTCCAGCCAAATCAATTGGTTATAATTTTAAGTGTTTTACTGATTTTATTTACTTTTCTATATTTTAAATCGAACAAAAAATTTCAGCCTTCACTAATTTTTACATTGTTCTTTTTTTTAATTTCTTTTTTTATTGGAATTAGTTCAATTACCTATAAAAATCAATTAAACAAACAGTTGCATTATGCTAATACTTCTGAATTTGCTGTACATAAAACCATTCAAATTGGAATTAAAATAGAGAAAGTATTAAAACCAACATTGTATTTTAACAAGTATGAAGCTAAAGTTGTTCAAGTTAATAGTAAAAAAACTATTGGAAGAGTTTTAGTGAATATTAAAAAAGATACTACTATAAACGTATTGCAGATTAATGATCTTTTGATTTTAAAAACGCAGTTTAAGGATGTTAACAAACCTTTAAATCCATATACTTTTAATTATAAAAAATATCTTCAAAATCAGCAAATTCATCATCAACTACAATTAGTAAAATATCAATTTTTAAGTTTAGAAAATAAGAATGAAACTGTAAATGGTATTGCTTCAAAAATTAGAACTAAAATTAATGTGGCGTTACAAAAAAACGGATTTAAAAATAATGAATTAGCTGTGATAAATGCGTTGTTATTAGGGCAACGAAATACAATTTCTAGTGATTTGTTAAAAAGTTATTCAGGAGCAGGAGCAATTCATATTTTGGCAGTTTCTGGCTTGCATGTTGGTATTATTTTATTGTTATTACTATTTGTGTTTAAACCACTTCACTATTTTAAAAATGGAAAATTAATAGCAACATTACTTATAATTATGCTGCTGTGGGTGTATGCTATTATTGCGGGTTTATCACCATCTGTAGTTAGAGCAGTTTCTATGTTTACAGCTTTAACAATTGGTTTGCAATTGGTTCAGCGATCAAATGTGTACAATACGTTGGTGATTTCTATGTTTTTCTTATTACTTTTTAATCCTTTTTATTTGTTTGAAGTTGGTTTTCAATTAAGTTATTTGGCGGTATTTTCAATAGTTTGGATTCAACCTAAATTGTATAAGTTATGGAGTCCTAAATTTTGGGTGCTTAATAAATTTTGGCAATTGTTCACCGTTTCAATGGCAGCACAAATAGGTGTTTTACCTTTAAGTTTGTATTATTTTCATCAATTTCCAGGGCTATTTTTCCTGTCAAACTTAGTAATTATTCCTTTTTTAGGATTTATTTTAACAGCAGGAATTATTGTTATTTTCTTAGCTTATTTAAATATGTTACCTCAATTTATTGCAAATTCTTACAGCTTTATAATACAACAAATGAATAGTTTTGTGGATTGGATTTCTAATCAGGAATTGTTTATTATTCAAAATATATCTTTTTCATTTGCATTAATGTTAGCGTTTTATGCATTTATAGTTATAACAATTAAATGGATAGAAAATAAGAGGTTTTATCGTTTTGTTTTTGTGTTTGTTTCAATAATTGTAATTCAATCAATCTTTATTTTTGAGAAATATAAATTACATTCTACTAATGAATTTATGGTGTTTCATAAAAGTAAAAAAAGTAGTATTAGTTTTAGAAATGGAAACAGTTTAATTTGTTATAATTCAGATTCTTTATTGTTGAATGATTATGTAATTAATTCCTATTTAATTGGTTCAAAAACTGAAATTAAGTTTCAGAAAGATAGTGTCACAAATTTATATAAGTATAAAAATGAAACTATTTTAGTTGTAGATAGTTTGGGATTGTATAAGTTTAACAGCGTAAAACCGTCAATAGTAGTAGTTCAACAATCACCAAAAATTAATTTAGAAAGATTAATTCATAAACTTCAACCAAAAGTAATAATTGCTGATGGTTCAAATTATAAAAGTTATGTTGAAAAATGGAGGGAAACTTGCTTAAAAAATAAAACTCCTTTTCACAGTACTATGCAAAAAGGAGCTTATGTTTTAAATTAAAAACGAATTAGTTTTTAAATTCAGGTTTAAAACTTGATGAATAACTTTCCCAAGTTTCTTTAGTGATGCTTTCTGTGTTGTTTGCTTCAAAAAACTTCAAATAAAGCTCTAACTGACTAGGTGTTTTATATCCAGGAATTGGAGCAATTAAATTAGCTTGTTCATCTAAAAAAATTAAAGTTGGATAGGCTCTTATTCCAAAAACACTAGATAATTGGTGAGAGCTATTTCTTCCGCTTTTATTTGGATCAAAATTAGGGTTCGTATATGTTTTCCCTTTATAATTAACTGTTTTATTACCTTCGGCATTAAACTTTACCGCGTAGTAGTTTTTGTTTACATAGTCAGCAACATCTTTGTTGTGAAACGTATTTTTATCTAACATTTTACAAGGACCACACCAAACAGTATAAGCATCCATAAATATTTTTTTAGGAGCTGTTTTTTGTGCTTCAACAGCTTCTTCAAGCGTTATCCAATTTATTTCTTGCGCAGTAATTGATAAGCTTGATAGTAATAGGGTTAAAATTAATATTTTCTTCATTTTAGTTTAATTATTGTTTTACGTTATTTTTTAGACGTATTAATTCTTTTTTATTACAAAAAGTATTCCAAATTTAAGATTACTTTATGAAAATTAAGTAGTTATTGTTACTTATCAATTCCGTGCATCATTCTTTTAATAGGTTTATTTAAACTAAGTATTGCCAAACCAGCAACAAAAGGTATAATAGTAAATATTAAAAAGAAATAAGACCAACCATCAGTCTGTAAAATTGATTCTGAATACTCAGCAAAAATAGATGATATTTTTCCTGCTAAACCAGTAAATACATACCAAATACCAAATAGAAAAGCTAACATTCTTGCTGGCGCCAATTTACTTACATAAGACAAGCCAACTGGTGATATTGACAGCTCTCCCATAGTGTGTAATAGGTATGCTAATACCAACCACATCATACTAATTGAAGCTGTTTCGGCTCCACTTGGAATACTGCTTGAGCCTAGTGCTAACATTCCAAACCCAGATGCTAATAAAGTTAAGCCAATAAAGAATTTTTGTGGTCCAGAAAATGTAAATTTTTTCCAAAAGATAGAATATAGCGGCGCTAAAATTACAATAAAAAATGGATTTAATATCTGAAACCACGAGGTGTCTACAACTGTAGTTCCTGTAAACATTTCACCAATACTTGAGTTTGAAAAACTTCCAAAAACTTCTGAAATATTTGCTGTCTTTACCCCTAATAACTTATTTAATACTCTAACAATTACCAAGTACCAAATAATTAAAAAACTAATTGATGTGAAAATAATAGTAAGTGGATTTGTTTTCCAAATAGCTTTAAATAATTTATAGATAAATCCTGTTAGAATAATCATTGGTGTAAATGACAAAATAAGATCAATAATTTTGTATATCAGTCCCCAATTTCCTTCTAACATTCTGCTGGTGTAATCTTTAGCAAAAACAGTTAAAGTAGTCCCTGCTTGTTCAAAACTTGCCCAAAAGAATATTACAAAAAAGGCAATTAAAAAAATTACTTTCAAACGGTCTCTTTCTACTACTTCGTATCTAGCCAATCTTGAGAATCCTAATTTTAGAAATATTAGTAGTGATAGTGTAAAAAATAGTTGAGATACATCAACAGATATACTTCCTATTGAAAATAAATCTTCTGCTAAAAAGTGTGAACCTCTAGTTACAGCAGAAAATATACCATCAACAATCCAAGTAATAGCAAAAAAACCACCCATTGCTGCCGTAGTTAAATCTGCCTTTGTAAAAGGTACTATTTTAGCTTTCTCTTCTTCAGATAATTCTATATCAGTATTATTTTTAACTACAGTAGCTTCTTTTCCGAAGACATCACGAGCAAAATAAAATTGTAATAATCCAAAGAACATAAAAATTCCTGCCAGTCCAAAGCCATAAGTCCAACTAAAAGTCTCTCCAATCCAACCAACTAATAGTGTACCAATAAAAGCTCCAGAATTTACACCCATATAAAAAATAGTATACGCACCATCTTTTTTGTCGCTTTCTGGCGGATACATTTTACCTACAATAGATGACATATTTGGTTTAAACAGCCCTGTACCTAATACGATAAGAAACAGTCCAATATAAAAGACAAATTTTAAATCCATCCCAATTTGTAAATCTGAAACTGCCATGGCTCCATGTCCCATAGTAATTATTGATGCACCAACTATAACTGTTTTTACATGCCCCCATTTGTTATCAGCTAACCAACCACCTAATAAAGGAAGTAAATACACGAGCATTACATACCAACCGTAGAGATAATAAGCTTCTTTTTTTTCCCAACCCCAACCATCATCATCAATTTTTGCAATCAAAAATAAAATTAGTAAGGCACGCATTCCGTAATAGGAAAAGCGTTCCCACATTTCAGTAAAAAATAAAACAAATAGACCTACTGGATGTCCTAAAATTTCTTGTTGTTTGTTTTCGTCTTTAATATAATCTGACATAAATTAAAATTATTTAAATTGAATTGAGAATAATGTGAAAACGCCATCAGAAAACTCTAAAACTTGTGTTTTAAAAAAAAATGTTGATGTTTTTATTCATTTTGAAAATATTAGTTTGTAGTAGCTTTTTTAAGTTGTTTTTTTATAACATAATCATAAATTATTAACCCAATAATTGTTGATAAGCCAATAGCCGCAATTACATACCAAATATTTCCAGGATGATATATGTCCCAAATGTGGTTTGTCATTTGGTCTTGTGTCATTTGTAATTTAGAAGCAGCTTCAGTGTAAAAATCATTTTTTGTATAAGTATCACTAATTTCAGGTAACTCAATGTTATTTGTAGTTAATTCTTTTCTAATTAAGCTAACTTTATCAGAAAGGTTTTGATATAAATCTCCAGTAATCCATTTCGTTAATAAGTTTGCAAAGGCAATTGGTAAAAAATAAGTTCCCATGTAAAGAGCTTCTTTTCCTTTAGGTGAAATTTTAGCAATATAATCGGAAAATTTTGGATTTGAAGTCATTTCACCTATAGCGAAAATTAAAATACCAAATATTGTAAAGAATACATTAGAAGTGTAAAAAGATAAAGCAATACCAATAACTGCGATAAAAATCCCTGTCATCATAGCGTTAATTGGTTTCCATTTTAATATGATGGTTGAAACAATCATTTGTAAGATAACTATAAAAAACGCATCAAGATTTACAACCATTTCGGGATTAATTCCTCCGTGTTTATTTTTGAAGAATTCAGCAATCCATGGAGTGTAGTTTGATAAGGTGTCATAAAGTGGTTTTGTATTTACCCACTCTTCAATAAATACAGGTAAAGTGTAAAATAATTGATTGAACATTAACCAAAAACCAACCATTATCACAAGAAGTAAAGTTAATTTCATATCAGAAAGAGCTTCAAAAATATTTATCAAGGACTTAATGATTGTTTTACCTAATGAATCTTCATTTTTTTCTCTGTTTGGTTCTTTAAAAAAGAAGATTACTATTATTAAGTTTATAGCTATTGCCATAGCCGCCATTATAAATACAATTTTCCAACCGTATTGATCTCTTAATTTAGCAGAAAAAAGAGGTCCAAAAAAACCTCCTATATTTACCATCATATAAAACACTCCAAATCCAAAAGATGAATTTCGTTCATCAGTAGATTTTGTTACAATAGCAGAAGCAACCGGTTTAAACATAGCAGCTCCAACCGCTACAATTAGAAACATGATAAAAACAGATGTATATGATGTAACATCTCCCATAAAATAATACCCAAAACCAAGTAATAAATACGCAATAATTAAAGATAACTTGTAGCCTATTTTATCAGATATTGCACCAGTAATAATGGGAAGTAAATATAGAATAAATGTAACATAAGACATTATTTCACCTCTCTCAATATGGGTAAAACCTAATCCACCTTCATCAGTTGACCCTGTAAGGTATAATGCTAGTACTGCAAATAAACCATACCAAGCCCAACGTTCAAATAATTCCATGGCACTTGCAATCCAAAAAGGTTGTGTGAAAGACTTTAGAAGTCCAATAAATCCTAAATCTTTTTTTTCTGTACTCATTTTAGTGAATTTTAATTAAATATTATTTTTACATAAAAAAGCTTAGGTAATTAATTACCTAAGCTTTTTTATATGATTGTTAATTTTTAAACATTTTAGTGAATTCCTTTCATAAATTTATTAAGAATTGGTGAAAGCGCTAATAACGCTAAACCAGAACCTGCCATTAGCCAAGTTATGAATGGATATAATTCAAACTGATATTGTTCTAAAATAGCTTCTAGTGTTGCTGCTAAATAATTACCTAGCGCAAAACTGGCCATCCAAACACCCATCATAATTGATGTTATTTTTCCAGGAGATAATTTTGTTACCATTGATAACCCAATAGGTGATAGCATTAATTCTCCAATAGTTAATAGTGTATAAACAACAACTAACCACATTGGACTAATTAAATTCCCTCCAGCTGCATTGTTACTTGCTATAGTCATAATATAAAAAGCAATTGCACCTATAAACATTGCCATTGCAAATTTTACAGGAGTTCGTGGGTTTAAGTTTGATTTAGAAAGCTTAATCCATAAAATTGAAAATATAGGAGCTAACGTAACAATAGCAATAGGATTAATATTTTGAAACCAAGTTGTTGGAATTTCAAATCCTCCAACCATACGGTTTGTATTCTCTTGAGCAAATAAGTTAAATGTACCACCGGCTTGTTCAAACCCAGCCCAGAATACAATATTGAAAATTGCTAAAACAATAATAACAAGTACACGTGTCCATTCTGTAGACCCAGAAGTTCCTTTAAAGATTGATAATCCTAAGAAGAGTAGCCCTCCAATACCAACAGACCAGGATACTATAGTGTGTATTAAATCAGAAGTTGCTCCCCAAAATAACATGATTGCTAAAACAACAATGAAATTTGCTACAGAATAATATACAATATCTCTCCAGTCTTTTGCAATTAAACCTGTTCTTCCTTCTTCAGCAGCCCCAGGAGGTAAACCTAAATTATCTAAAGTGTTTCTACGAGCATAAAACCAGATAACACCTATTAGCATACCTACACCTGCAGCTAAATAACCATAAGGCCATCCTACTTTTTCACCTAATGTACCAGCTATAAAAGGAGACAAAAAGGCACCTATATTAATACCCATATAAAAAATAGTGAAACCACCATCTTTTCTTGGATCATCATTTTCATATAAATCACCTACAATAGTAGAAATATTTGGTTTGAAGAAACCATTACCTAAAATTAAAACTCCTAACCCTAAGTAAAAAAAGAAAAGACGTGACTCTACATTTTCAAATAGTGAAGTTACAGCACTTGCAGCTAGTAAAAACTGACCAAAAGCCATAGTAATACCACCAATAAAAATTGATTTTCTTTGTCCAATAATTTTATCGGCAAACCATCCTCCAATTATGGGTGTCAAATATACTAACCCTGTAAATAAACCATAGATTGCTAAAGATTCAGCACGGTCCATTCCAAAACCACCTGTTGCTAGTTCAGCAGTTAAAAAGATTGTTAGTAAAGCACGCATTCCATAGTAACTGAATCGTTCCCACATTTCAGTAAAAAATAGAGAAGATAGCCCTTTTGGATGTCCTTCTTTTATTGTTTTGTCAGCCATAATGTTTAATTAATTTTTAAATAGTTATTGATTGTTAAACTTAATATTATAGTTTTAAAAGTTTAATTTTAGTTGTTTTCTCCCCTAAATTTTCTTTGATAAAACTAGTCATTTTATTATAAAGATGAAGTCTGGTGTTTTCACCCCTATAAATTCCGTGAGTTCTATCTGGATAAATAGCGTGATCAAATGGTTTATTTGCTTCAATTAAAGCATTTGATAATCGCATAGTGTTTTGAACGTGAACATTATCGTCTCCACTTCCGTGAACTAATAGGTATTTACCTTCTAATAAGTTTGCAAAATTTAGCGGTGAATTTTCATCATAGCCACTAGGGTTTTCTTGTGGTGTTTGCATATAACGTTCTGTATAAACCGTATCATAAAAACGCCAGCTAGTTACAGGTGCAACTGCTATAGCCATTTTAAAAACATCGTTTCCTTTTAGTAAACAATTGCTAGACATAAAACCACCATAACTCCATCCCCAAATACCAATTTCATTTGCGTTAATGTATGCTC
>Ga0209345_10003968_pt1 | contig 14683 bp, 12 predicted proteins | sample Cruoilmetagenom7_FD_187294 | JGI IMG/M metagenome (GOLD analysis project Ga0209345, IMG submission 187294) | Oil polluted marine microbial communities from Coal Oil Point, Santa Barbara, California, USA - Sample 7 (SPAdes) (version 2) | ecosystem: Environmental > Aquatic > Marine > Oil seeps ... | reverse complement strand
AAGATTCCATTGTCTCAGGAATCCTCTCAGCAGAGAGAGGATAATCGACTAGAATCTCGAGAACTTCTCCTGATTTCATTTTCTTAACTTTTCTTTTACTTTTTACATCTGGATATGGGCAAACCTCGCCCGAAACATCCAAAGTTTCTGTAATGTCAACCATTTTTTTTTACCTAGTTTTTTTTTTATGTGAATAAAGATTCATAAAGAACCATTCGATTAAAAATCGATAATTCTAATTATTTTATAATTAATATAAATTTAATTAATCATTATTCAGAAAAGGAAAGATTTATATTTGAGCTTTTCTCAAAGGAAAAATTAGATTATTTTTAACTTATTCTCCTTTTATTAGAAGAATGTGATCAAATTTCTTAATAACAATAACAAATTTGTAAAAAAGCGATCAAATAATATTCGATAAGAATGAGTATTCAAAATAAATCTTTGTGCTAATTAACCCAAACTATTAATATTCGATATTGAATGATAATTCTAAATCTATCATAAAAATATAACAAAATTATTACTCTAAAGTGAAGAAAAACAGAACTTTTTTTATAAATTTATGATTAAATAATCACAACTAATATTTTATAAATCAAAAATCATAAATAAAAACTATAAATGATAAAAAATGGCAGTTAAAGTAGCTTTTATGCAAAGTTCAGATTGTTGGGGGTGCCATCAATCCTTATTAAATGCACATTTGGGATTGTTAAATATACTTCCAGCACTCGATATCGTTTATTGGCCAGCTGTCGTTGATTTCAAGCACGATTCGTTAAAAGCACGACCAGACGGAGATATTTTAGTAGGTTTTGTTGAAGGCAGTATGAGAACCAATGCAGACATAGAAAACGCTAAGTTAATGAGGGCAAAGTGTCAACTTATTATTGCCTTCGGCTCGTGTGCGTGTTATGGAAACGTTCATGGATTAGCTAATCAATGGGACATTCAAGAAGCAATTAATAGGAAGTTTATAGAAGCCGAATCCATTTCTAACGAGAATCCTAAGGAACCAAAAGAACATATGCCTGGTTTTGCCAGTAAAATAGTTCCTCTAGACGAAATCATTAAGGTTGATGTTTTTATGGCGGGATGCCCTCCTAAACCTGAAGCTATATTTTCGGCAGTTGAATTTTTACTTGGACAAAAACCACAACCTATGAGTGAAACTGCATTCTGCAACGATTGCTCTTTAAACAACGAAAGTTGTCTTTTGGAGAAAGGCACATTATGTTTTGGGCCCATTACGAGTACAGGGTGTACTTTAAAATGTACTGACAATGGAAATCCATGCGTTGGATGCCTAGGACCTGCAAAATCAGTATCCTCGAGAGTTGGTAAATTAGCACAGATGACAGAGAATTTTGGACAACTCAATTCAGGTGATAAAAAGAATTTATACGAGTTCTTAACGCTTTTCCTTAACGTACCACTAATGGCGGGTTTTGATCTTGCTGGAGATATATTACAGCAAGTAAAGAAAACAGGAGAAACTCAAATTTCATTAGCTAATCTCCCAAATGAAACGGGAAATATCACAACAAATATTATGGCATTTTTGAAAAATCATAGAGATTTTACAGAAATTTCTACTGTGTGTGATACTTGTCCAAGAGAAATTGGGAGTAAGTCTCAAATGACAAAAGTAAAGCGTGATTACGAGGGACTTCCTAACTTGGAAGATTGCTTAATCGAACAAGGATATCTCTGCGCAGGACCTATAACAAGAGCGGGATGTGGCGGATTGTGTTTAAAAGTCAATGCGCCTTGTTCAGGTTGCTATGGACAAACGGCTTGGAATGTTGACCAAATTGAACGATATGTCGATGTAGTAAAGAAAGGTTATAACGTAGCTTTATCAAAAGAAGAATTGCTTATCCAGGTAAAAGATAAGCTTGGCTTCGCTGAGAAGTTTACGTTAGCGACTAATAAAAATTATAGATAATAATAGGTGGAAAAAAAATGGTAAAAGAAATAATAGTTGAACCAGTCACTCGATTAGAGGGCCATGGAGGATTAAGAATTGTCATTGGAGACGATGGTAAGGTAAAGGACGCCCAATTTAATATCACTTCGACGAGGTTTTTTGAGAAATTCTGCGAGGGCAGATATTGCGAGCATGTACCAAGAATTACGCCACGGATTTGTGGAATCTGTCCTATTCCTCATCACTTAGCTCCAACTAAAGCGGTAGAAGACGCTTGGGGTGTAGAAATACCTCCTGCTGCATATAAACTTAGACAATTGTTAATGAATGCAAAGCAGTATTCATCGCACATGTTACACTTTTACGCGTTAGCGGCACCCGATTTCCTCTTAGGACCTTTTGCAGACCCTGCGTTAAGGAATGTTGTTCACGTGATTAACAAGATGCCCGATGTAGGAGCGATGGCGTTAAAGATGATGGATTTCGGCCAAAAATTATGCGCTGAAATCGGTGGGAAATCAGTTCACCCCGTTTCTGCAATAGTAGGCGGGATGAAAAAACCAATGGACGAAGCTGCAAGGGATAAATTCTTAAAAATGGTTCCTGAGCAAGTTGATTTCATGAAAAAGACAGTTGATATTGCCCTAAAAGTTGTAAATGATTATTGGGATGTCGTTGCTAATGTCGGTGTTGTGCCAACTTATTATCTTGGTATGACTAAGAACGGTGTACATGATATATATGACGGTGACCTTAGAATAGTCACTCCCGATGGTAAAAAGATCGATCACGATGTTCATAATTATCTGGATGTTATAGGAGAACACATTCCTGATCATTCTTACGCTACCCATACGTATTATAAACCAGCAGGTTATCCCGACGGCATTTATCGAGCCAATACTCTGGCAATGACGAATTGCGCTGATAAAATGGCAACACCTTTAGCTGACGAGGCTTTAAAGGCAATGAAAGCCAAAATTGGCGATGTTTCGCATCATACCTTTGCCTATCATTGGGCGCGAATTATTGAAGGTGTAGAAGCAATTGAATTAATCGCACAATATCTTGAAGACCCTGACATAGTAAATCCCGATTGCAAGACGTTAGATGTCGAACCGCGAGAAGGTAGCGGTGTTGGCGTTGTGGAAGCCCCCAGAGGTATATTGTTGTATAATATCTGGTCTGATGATCAAGGTATTTGTAAGAAGTTAAATCTTCTAGTTGCAACAAACCACAATATCGCTGGAATCGAGAAGACATTAATGCATGTAGCTAAACAAGTGTTCGAAGATAAAGCTTTGGAAGGATTAAATTTACCAGACCCTTGGATTAAATAAAATAAAAAAAAGGAAACTGTGATAAAAAAAATGAGCGAAGAAATTCCGGAAGGAGTAGTAAATATCTTAGAAATGATAGTCCGTTGTTTTGACTGCTGACTATCGTGTGCCGCCCACATTACCGTAGTAAAGGAGGACGGCGAAGAGATTTACTCTCGCAAATTGAATGTTGGCTTAGGATGAATATCCAATAAAAACAATAGATTGGATATAACTGCCCCCTGCGTGGGGTTAAAGCTAATAAATGTTTTAAATAAAAACGAACGAAAAAAATGGAAAAAAGTGAAAAAAATGACAATAGATTTTGAATTTAGAAAACAAGTTATGGATTATCATATCGGGTCTGATTTAATTAAATATTGCTATCAATGTAGTCGCTGTTCAGACAACTGTCCAATTACTAATGTAACGGCAGACTTCTATACGACTACAGGATACAACCCTAGAGCTAACATCTTAAAATCTTTGTTAGGCTATAAAGATTTGATTTTTTCTGAAGATCCTTTAGCAATTTGGGGCTGTACAGTTTGCGATACATGCGACGAGGTTTGCCCGCAGAACATAGAATTAACAGAAATCTTTACTTTCTTAAAAAACGAGTCCACTAAACAAGGAAATGCGCCTGAATTTATTTATTTACAAGCGAGAGCAATTTTTGATAGTGCAAAAGCAATACCTTCCCAACCTGCTATAGAACGCAGGCGAGAACAATTAGGTCTACCAGCTGTTGCTACACCAGATGTAAGCGAATTACAAACTTTATTAAAAAATATAGGAGCAGATAAAAAGCTTAAATAGGAGGAATGATGAAAAAATGACAGAATATAAGATGTTTGAGGGTTGTACGATCGGAAACCGCATTCCATTTATAGAAGCTGCTTCCAGAAAAGTTTTTGATAAAGTTGGAATTGAGACGTCACAAACGAATTTTTCTTGTTGCCCAGACCCAACGGGCATGAAATCGTTTGATAACGACGCTTGGTTAGCAATTGGTGCAAGAAATCTATGTTTAGCGGAAGCTGAAGGAAAAGACATAATCTCTCTATGTAATGGTTGTGCCAACACGCTAAGAGGCGTTCAGCATCAATTAAAGCACGATTCATGGAAAATGGATAAGGTTAATAAAGAGCTTGCTAAGATCGGGAAAGAATATAAAGGCACAATAGACATTAAGCATTTTGTTGATGTTTTAAGCGATAATTTAGATAAGGTTAAAGGAGCAATAACTAAGCCACTTAACGGTCTAAAAGTTGCTGTCCATCCAGGATGTCATTATATGCGACCTGCCGAGTGGATGGAATCAGACGATCCCATGAGACCAACTACGCTAAAGAAGCTCGTAGAAGCAAGCGGAGCAACGGTTGTTGATTACGGAGAAGAAATCTTATGCTGCGGAAGTGCTGTGACTAACGCTTACGAGGAACACGGTTTTGCTAACTTAAAGATTAAGATGGACGCCATTAAAAAATCGAGCGCAGATGTGATTGCTGTTAATTGTCCAGCGTGTTATCAACAATTCGACACGAGGCAACGAGATTTAGGTAAGAAATATGAGACCGAATACGCTATTCCCGTGATGTATATCACAGAGCTTTACGCTTTAGCAATGGGCTTCACTCCAGACGAGATCGGTTTGAAATTTCACAGAACTCGCATGAAATCCACGTTAGAAAAACTTGGTTTGTAATTAACTATTTTACTTATTTGTTTTTTTATTTATTTTTTTTTTTAGCATTAAAGTTTTAAGTAAATAGTCTTAGTTTTGAATAGTAAAGAATAAAAATATTGAAGTTAATTATTTTATTGGAACTAATTTCTTCAAGTGAAGAAATTCTTATTAGGTATAGGACATGTGTTTTTACTACTTAAAGGATTTAAAAGGATAGAAAAGGAGAAGAATTTAAATGATATCGTTCGATAAAGAGAGGTCCCCACCCTGGTTTTTTCAATTCATCGAGAATTATTCGCATATAATGTTAGATTTGCGATTCAACACGGATAATGTAATGGTAGAAACGTTAAACTTCTCGCTAGATTTAGAAATCCAAGGGTTTGAAGGTTTAATTTTTTACATTTACAAACCAAACTTAAATAAAATCGAGTTCGACATTCTCGACTACAGGACAGTATTCATTAGCACAATAAAGAACTTGCATATGGACATTAAAGATTATACCTCTTCAGATTCGCTAGATTTTATCCTTATCCCTTTTGGGCACTTCAAAGAAGACCATAAGTTTATTCCCGTAATACACAGCGGAAATGTAGAATCAAATTATCAGATATTTACTTGGTCTCCTTCGCTACTTTTTAAAAACATTAAATCGATAATTAAAATATCAAATACTTACGACGAAATAGTGCCGTTAGCGTATTTAGATCGGTACTACTATCAATTTAATAGCTCGTTTAAAGGAAATAAAACGGAATTTCTTTTTAGTCTTATTAATATCCTCGTTAGCCTTGAGGATATACCCGATATTGAACCTTTAGTTTCTAAGATAAAAGAGTTAATCACAAAAACTAACGAGCTTTTATTTGAATTGTGTCAAAGATCAATTCCCTTAGAAATGATTAACCTTCTCAAAGAATTAGAGCGGTTGAAATTCAACGTTGACAATTTATCTAAAGAAGAAATCTTTAATTGGCTCGACGACCTGTTAAATATTTATGCGGATAAGGTTTAAACGACTTTATTATTTTTGTGGATGACTACTATATCATAACCCTTTTAAATTTTAATAATAAAAAAAAAAGAAAAAATTTTCTTATCTTATTTTTTAATTTTTTTAATAACGAGAAGAATTAACGCTACTAAGAAGAAAATTGCTCCAACAATTAAGAAGCCAAATTTAATCGTCGCAGAGAGCGATGCAACTAAAGGTATAAACGATGCAAACGCGAGGGGATCGTGAAGCATAATGAGTAAATTTATGTTTTCTATAATGTCAAAAATTCCGGCGATAATTGGCGTTAAGCTCATGTAAAGGCCAATATTTAGGATTTCTTCGTTCAATTTTCTCGAAACGAGTAAAATCAATGCAAAAAGAGGTATTGTGTAACCAATGATAAAAAGAAAGTCCCAGTACACTGCTGCTGCTTGCAATACCATTCCTTCGGCGCCCCAAGCTGAAAAAATCGTTAATATTTGCTCTCTAGTCCAAGCAAACTCAAAGTCTAAGATACCATACTCTGTAACTGAAAGAAACAACGGTTCAAAAATCAGAATATTAATTGTAAGAAGAATGATAATACCTATAGCCGCTGCTATTAATAGAATTAAATCGCTAGGATTTTTTTTTAATTTTTCTAATTTTTCTAAAAACATACCATTTCACGCTTTAAAACCTAAAATTTATCTAATAAAAGTTATGATAATAAATTAAATTTAAGTTTAATAAATAATAAATTCTAACCTTCCTTTAAAAATTAGCAAAAATAATCATCAATTATTTTTAGGTTCCAATACTAAAAAAATTAGATATATTCATTTTAAAATCGTAAAATTATGTGTCTCGCTATCCCTGGAAAAATTATTCAGATTAATGTCGAAAAATCTTCCGCTTTGGTAGACTTTGACGGAATACAGCAAGATGTTATTACTGCTTTAATTTTAAACCCGGAAGTTGGAAAGTATGTAATCGTACACGCAGGGTACGCCATCGAACAAATAAACGAAAAAGACGCTCTTGAAGCGATTGAGCAGTGGAAAGAGATTGCTGAAGATCAGAGCCTTAACTTTTCCGATATTATGTAATTAATTCTTTATCGGGAATTATTAGAAAAAAATTTGATTAAAACTATTTCTTCTTTTTCTCAGAAGTTGCCTTTACTAAGTATCCCGCGTTTGAGAATAATGCTATACCAACAAACAATAAAATTACCATATCAAGAATAACATTGGAATTTCCAAACATATCAAAAAGAAGTGCAATTATCAAGCAAAGCATCCCTAAGGCTAATAGGTTTTCACTTTTCTTAACCATCTTGATTTCATCCCTCCTTTCGTTAATTAATTATAATTTTTTTTGGATTTCTCCATTCCATAAGATCTAATTAATTATTAAATGGTTTTCTATATAGTATATATAGAGTTCTAAAAAATGATAAAGAACAGGTAAAGAATAGAAGATAGTCTAAATTCTGTACTACAAATCAAATAACTCGATTTTGAGCTGCTTCAATTTGCCAAATAGTTTTTTAATAGCGCCAATAGCTTTTGAATTTGGATTAAAATCTAAAGGGGAGGTTCCATTCAAATCGGCTTTTCCAATTTCGGAGTCGAAAGGAATTGAGTGATATAATGGAACTTTCCAATCTTTAATACGCTCGTTGATAATACTTAGTTGAAATTCATCAATCACTTTGTTTACAATAAGATAGATGTTAATTACGCCTAATTTTCTCGATAAGTTTATTATTTTAGAGCAAAGGTCTAAAGATTTCTGAGAAGGTTCAGCTATTACCAGCATGACGTCGATTCCTTTAGCAGTGCCGCGACCTAAGTGTTCTAAACCGGCTTCGAAATCAACTATGACTACTTCGTCTCTTTTTACAAGCAAGTTATATAATAAAGTCCTGATCAAAGCATTTTCGGGGCATAAACAGCCTGAGGCAGGTTCTACAATTCCTCCTAATACAAGCAATTGTAACCCGTCTGGACCAGTGACTTTAAATTTATCCGGAATATCGGAAACATTTGGAGTAATGTTATAAACGCCTGGACCAGCACCCTTAACAACCGTACGTTCCTCAATCATTTTTTTCATTTCTGAAATCGGGACTATCTTTGATTTGACTGCTTCGCTTATTCCTAAAGTATAGCTTAAATTCATCGCTGAATCGTTGTCAATAGCCAAAACCTTAAATCCATCTATAGCAAAGAGTCGTGCTAAAGTTCCAGCGATTAAAGTCTTACCTACACCACCTTTACCAGCAACAGCAATTTTAATTCTAAATCTACCTTTTTATTAATTATTTGGTTTGTTTTTATAATTTTTTAAATGAAATTAAATTTTTAGGTTAAGTTTAGTAATAATTTGTAGAGGATCGTTTATCTTAAATAAAAAATTTGACTAATAATTTATGATATATTAGCTCAGGAGGATTTTAAATAGAATTATAAGGTTTAACATCTCTTACCCATTTTTTGCATTTTTTTTGATATTTTCATCATTTCGTTAAAGATTTTCGCGTTATCTTTCGGATTTTTACAAACTATTAGTTTTTCATTTAAATCTTTTATTTTTATTGTTAAATCTGTAAATTCCTTAGGAGGTTTTAGTTGGTAATGATGAATTAATTCGCCATTATCATTAACTTCAATAAAAACCCATTTATTATCTTTTTGGGACCAATTCCACCTATTATTCGTTAATTCTCTAGCCATTCCATTTTTCACAATTTTTCTAAAATAAATTAGTATAGATAGTAATCGAATATCTATGAGCTAAAACCTTGTTATTGATTATTAAATTATGCGAAGACATATTTATTATTTTTTAAAAAAAATATTAACGAGTTATTATTAAGAAACAGCCAATAAATTAAAATTTAAAGGTTTTAATATTACTAATTTTAACAACTTGATTTCGAGAGCATCTCTTGAGCGGCTTCCCGAACGTCAATGTCCTTATCTTTTTGAAGTTCTTTCAATATATCTACCTTTTCAATATTCTCAAAATTCTGTAAAGCTTTAATGAGGTATAACTTTACGATCCAATCGTCGTCTTTAATTAGTTCTTTGAAAGCGTTAAAAATTTTGGGTCCTTTAATGAAGCTTAATACCTTTATAGCGTATGTTCTTAAATCTCTATTTTTCCTACTTAAATCTTCGACCAGCTGGGTTACAATCACATCCTTAGAATCATTTGTCAGTTTTTTATACATTTTAAAGAAAAGAGTAGGTGGAAAGTTCTCAAAAACAATCTGGTTGGGTGTTATGACGGAATCTACATTATCAAATACCTGTTCTTCACGAATTTTTAATTCTACTATCAAATCGCTTAATTGTTTGTTAGCGTTTTCGATCTTTTGTAATTTACCGTTTAAATCATCTAATTCTTCGTCTCTTTCTGAAACTTTCTTAAGAAACTCTTCAACTTTTTGCTTTATAACTTTTTCTTTTTCATCTAATTCGGTTTTAGCTTCAGCGTATTTTTGCTTCACACTTTCTATAATGGATATATTCGTATTTATGATATCTTTTAATTCTGTATTTTCTACTTCTAAACGTAATAAATTGCCCTTAAATACATCTAAATTATCACCGATTTCAACGCCTTCTGGAGAAGCTTGTTTCTGAAATTTTACAGTTTCTTCTATTTTCTGTTGTAAATAATTAACCTTTTCGTGATATTGATCTTTGTCAAACGTTAACTGGTCAATAATTTTATTTGCTCCATCTAATTCGCTAAAATATTGAGTCTTAGCTGCATCATTCTCTTGTAGATTCGTTTTAAGTCCTTCTATTTCTTGCTTTAACGATTCAATTTGAACGCGACTAATCCCGTTTTCTTCGGTTAATCGAAAAATTAGTTTTTTCGCATCTATTAAATCTTGATTTTCTTCTCCAATATCTCCTTCTTTAAATACATGTTTCTCATGCAATTCTTTTATTTCGTTGTTTAAATTCTCGATTTCAAGGCGATTAGTCTCGTTTTCTTCAGTCAATTGCACAACAACTTTATTTGTGTAAATTAATTCTTCATTTTCTTCTTTAAAATTTTGAGCGTTTTCAAATTCCTTCGATATTTCCGCAATCGTTTGTTGTAGGATTTCAATATCTTTTTCCTTTTTGATAATATCTTGTCTTTGGTTCGTAATTAAATCTTTTAACACGAATACATCTTCCGAGATATTATTTTCTTTGAATTCAGAAAGTTTAGTTTTTTGGTTTTGAATTATTATTTTTTGCTCATCTATAGTAAAGTTCAATCTTAGGATTTCTTCTTTTAGACGACTTAATGTGTTTTCTAATTCGGAGTGAGCTTTATTTGTATAGTCAACTGAATCAATTAAATCTTTTAATTCTTTACTCATTTTAATAGCGTATTAATGTTATAATTTGAATTACTAATAAAGGTTTTAGCTAATAAATCTTTACATATTTTTGCTAAATACTTTTTTTTGATAATGAAATTTGAGTTAATAAGTCTTTATTAACTCCTATATAAATAATTATAAATTATTGGAAATTATGTAATAATAATTTTAGACTCAAATTTATTGGTTTTAGCTTATTAATCAAAAAATAAAATAGATATATAGAATAAAAAAAAGAGAAAAAATTAATTATTAAGAGTACTCTTCTTGGCCTTCTTCGCAAATCTAACCTTTTTTAACGCTATGATCGTTCCAGTTGGAAGCCCAACAGAACCTATAGCTAATAATACAACTGTGCTCGCTTTAATTTGGTAATTTGGGGTAGGGTCATTGTTAGGGGGATTATTATCCGAAGATGGCTTAATAACTATAGTAACATTAATGCAATTCGAAATTTTACTACCAAAATCGTTAAAAGCTACGATTACGAAGTAATAAGTACCATTAGAATATCCACTTAATGGTAGGTAAAGAGTAGCATCCTCTTCTAATAGTATCATTAAGCTACTGTTGATCTCGGTGATATAACTAGAATATTGATAAACAGAGTAATTGTTTGCTCCAACTGAACTCGTCCATTCCAAATCAAAATTGCCGTCGTCGTCGGGATTATTTGCGTTTGAGTTTAACGCAAAATCACCGGGTAAATCTGATGTTTCTGGTGGATCTGGAGGTTGAGGTATAGCTACAGTAATATTAATACAATTCGAAATTTTACTACCAAAATCGTTAAAAGCTACGATTACGAAGTAATAAGTACCATTAGAATATCCACTTAATGGTAGGTAAAGAGTAGCATCCTCTTCTAATAGTATCATTAAGCTACTGTTGATCTCGGTGATATAACTAGAATATTGATAAACAGAGTAATTTTTTGCTCCATCTGAACTCGCCCATTCCAAATTAAAATTGCCGTCGTCGTCGGGATTATTTGCGTTTGAGTTTAACGCAAAATCACCGGGTAAATCTGATGCTTGAGGTATAGCTATAGTAATGTTAATGCAATTGGAAATTTTACTACCAAAATCGTTAAAAGCTACGGCTACGAAGTAATAAGTACCGTTGGAATATCCACTTAATGGTAGGGAAAGAGTTGCAACCTCTTCTAGCAGTAAAGTCAAACTCCCGTTGATTTCTGTGATATAACTAGAGTATTGATAAATGGAGTAATTGTTTGCCCCGTCCGAACTCGTCCATTCCAAATTAAAATTGCCGTCGTCGTTAGGGCTTCCCGCATCTGAGGAGATTAAAAAATTGCCTGGCGGGGAATACTCGTACGAATAGGTCGTGTAATTGAGCAATTGGGGGGTACAATTGTAGCCATTTTCCAGATAGGTTTCAAAACTATAATTTCCAAGAATATCGGGATTATAAGTAAGATTGAAATAAGTATAATTAGCAAAATCTTCCGAAGAAAACTCTATCCACCCTATATATGCGCCTTCTCTATAAGTATTAGCCGAAACATTTCCATCGTATACTGGTTGCGCGCCTTCAGCAAACAGTAAAGACGCGTTTATGGTTATAGTTATGTCCTTGTGTGTTTTCGCTATTGACACATCGTTGCTACTATCAAAAGTGGTGTTAAACGATATTGGGACTTGTCCGATTAACTCAATACCATCGTAGGCGGTTATGTTTCCTGTAATGACAGGGTAATTCTCGGGATCGGTAGGGATAACTATGTCCTTTTGATACGATTTGTTGTCGGTTTGATCAAATACAATTATTCCGAGTTGCTCGCTTTCAAGCTTTACCGTCGCGTATTCTCCAAAATCGGAAAGAATAATGTTACATAACTTTGCTGAGATCGCGTTGACTCCTCCTAAGACAACTGAAGGGGAATATTGAGCTTTCATCCGCACTCGATCGTTTTTTGCCATTTCGCAGACCCACGCGAAAGCTTCTTGGTCGATCCTTTTTCTGCTAGTAGATAAATAAAAATCGTTGTAAGTATCTGAATAAATTGATTGTATCAAAGATTGCGATTGTTCCACGTCGAATGCTATTTCTAAATCTAAAATTTGCGATATTTTGTAGCAGTAGTATAGGTTTTCAACGTTTGAATAGTTTAAATTATTAACTGCAAAATTTTCTATTTTTGTAGAGTTTAGATTGAATTGGTCGATCGCTTTCAGAGAGTAGATCGCATAGTACAAGTTTTCTAAACGGTCTTCTACTCTATCGGAATATTTCAGATTGAAATACAACTCCGAGGGCGTTTCAACTAAGTTCCCAACGATATAAGTCGCCAAGGCGGTTTCATTAAAGCCTAAATTAGTAATTGGGCCTAACCCCAAATAATCGGCAATAAGCTCCATAACTTTTATCGCATAAAAAGTGTATTTCAAATAAATCAGTTTATTTTTCCACTCCGAAGAGCTACCTATATTATCGTATAAAAAAGCTCCAAAACTTTCTTGGTAATCGGGATCAAGAAATTGCGAGTCTAGTACATCCTGCAATACGGAATTAAGGTCGCAGAAGGCGGCAAAGTCGTTCAATTTGAAAATTTTCTGCAGCGAATTAAGAATAGAGTAAGTTTCTTTGTGTGAGTATATTGCGTTTATTTCATCAACGAATTTATGATGACCCAAAGTGTAATAATCGAACGGTTTGGAACGGAAACCCGGGATATTTGGGTTAAGCATAGTACTGGCGAAAAAATAATACTCCTCGCCCATATACAGTGCGCTTTCTTCTAACAGTTCGTACAATTCTTGTATGTCTAATTCTGCGATTCGGTCGAAATAATCGTACGAAGAAATAACTGTATGGATAAGTTCTACCGAAGTGTAATCTTCCGAGAGCAACGAGTACCCGTTATGTTGAGAGAAGAGTCGGATAAAAGACGCAATCTCGTTTTTCGCGCTCTGAGTCAATTCTGAGAGCGCTCCCGTGTTTGCGAGAGACCTTACGATTTGAAAAGTGTCTATTAACTCGTGGTACTTGATGGTAGTTGAAGCGTCCCAACCGCCTAAAGCGTTTCGATTGTCAATTATAAAATTGATTACTCCCGCTCTATCAAAACTTGTAAAACCTGTTAAGTCTGATAATTCCAAATTTATCGCAGTTGCGACAATGTTAGTGTAATTGGCGATCCAGTCTACCGAAGATATATCGAAGTAAAAGTCTACGGGGTAATAAAGGTCAGTTAAGTCTTGGTGGAACTTCCCGATGTTGATAACGTCGATATAGTTGCTTCCAAAAGTCTCTAGCGTTTTTATGGCGTAGAAAGATGCAAATTGGTTCGGCTCTGGCTCTAACAACGAATCGAACAAATAATTTTTATCGTTAAAAAATCCGGTGTGAGAACCCATCGATTGCAAACCGTCAACAAAATTAATTATGTTATTTCTTTCTTGAGAATACAAACCCCAGTCTGATATTAAAAGGTCGAGTGTTATCACAGCATAATAGGTATTATCAGCGGTGGGGATTTTAAAGCCATCGTCAAGCGAAGCCTCGTACGGCTGACCAATAAATCCGTGTAGGGTAGGGTGGTAGCAATCCCAGATAAAGTCGATGGTTTCTGCGGTATCGATTAAGTCTAAAGCGTTTAGAATGTCCAAAGAAAGCACCGCGTAACAATTAACTTCTAATAAAGTAGTTAACGGCATATACATGCCCGGTATTGAAGAAGAAAAGTATCTTTTCGTGTTTGAATCTACGAATAGGTTAGCACTTGAGTTGTAAAACGACATTAAGTAGTCTTTCACTTCGGTTTGATTAATCTCGTCTAATTTTCCTATAAAATCCAAAATAAAGAGCGCGTAATAAGTTGCTTGGAGCGAATCGGAATAGATTTGAGCGTAATAGCCGTTAGAGCTAAAATTTGTGGTTTTAGAGTCGAAAATATTTTCTATAAAGTCCAAGTTGGTCGGGTTAGCGGTGTTTAAAAGATCGAAGTAAATTTCATGCTCCGCGCTAAAACTTTCAGAATCATCAAGTAAAATTCGATTCGAACTGTTGTTTGCCAAGAAAAAAAAGTTAAGTGCAATTAAGACAATTAAAAATAATATTACCTTTTCTTTTTCGTTTATCTTCCGTTGCATAATGTTTCACATGTAAAATTTTTAGTTTTAATTAATGTTTAAAAAACTTCAAAATCGTAAGTATATAAAAGAAAATTTTTTTCGAGCAGGAGTTTTAACATTAAGAACTTTAAAACAAAATGAAAAAAAAAAAAACACTATATAATAATTCTACAAAATTTCTATTTTTTGAATTTTATCTTTTTGCTGAATAGAATCAACAATTTTCTGATCTTCTGAACCTATTACTGCTCCAAATATGGTATGCT
>Ga0209345_10003967_pt1 | contig 14683 bp, 12 predicted proteins | sample Cruoilmetagenom7_FD_187294 | JGI IMG/M metagenome (GOLD analysis project Ga0209345, IMG submission 187294) | Oil polluted marine microbial communities from Coal Oil Point, Santa Barbara, California, USA - Sample 7 (SPAdes) (version 2) | ecosystem: Environmental > Aquatic > Marine > Oil seeps ... | reverse complement strand
GCGTGAAGGAGATCGAGGCTGTTGTCTCGAAATTGGCCCGCATTCCGGCAAAATCCGTATCCAAGGATGACACCGAAGTGCTGCGCGATCTGGAAAAATCGCTCAAACGGGTGGTGTTTGGTCAGGACCCGGCGATCGAGGCCTTGTCCTCGGCCATCAAACTGGCCCGCGCGGGCCTGCGTGAGCCTGAAAAACCGATTGGCAACTACCTGTTCGCAGGTCCAACCGGTGTTGGTAAAACCGAAGTCGCCAAACAACTGGCCGATGTTCTGGGTGTCGAGATGTTGCGCTTTGACATGTCCGAATACATGGAAAAACACGCCGTTTCCCGCCTGATTGGTGCACCTCCCGGCTATGTCGGGTTTGATCAGGGCGGCATGCTGACAGACGGAGTCGATCAACACCCGCACTGTGTGCTGCTGCTGGACGAAATGGAAAAGGCGCATCCCGATGTTTATAATATCCTGTTGCAGGTGATGGACCACGGCAAACTGACCGACCATAACGGGCGCACAGTGGATTTTCGCAATGTGATCCTGATTATGACATCCAATGCGGGCGCGTCCGAAATGGCCAAAGAGGCCATCGGCTTTGGCCGTGATCGCCGCGAGGGCGAGGATACCGCCGCCATCGAGCGCACCTTCACACCGGAATTCCGCAACCGTCTGGACGCCACCATCAGCTTTGCAACCCTTAGCAAAGATGTGATCGCCCAAGTGGTCGAAAAATTCGTGCTGCAACTGGAAGCACAACTGATGGACCGCAATGTATCGATTGAACTGACCAAGGCTGCGGCTGACTGGCTGGGCAACAAAGGCTATGACGACAAAATGGGCGCACGCCCCTTGGCCCGTGTCATTCAGGAACACATCAAAAAACCGCTGGCCGAGGAATTGCTGTTTGGTAAACTTGCCAAAGGTGGCTTGGTCAAGGTCGGGATCAAAGGCGGCAATCTGGATATCCAGATTATGCCAGTGCAAAAAGCGCAGCTGTCTTCCGGTGACAAACCGCCACTGCTGACGGCGGAATGATCCGCAGCAGTTTTTTTAACCCTCCTCGCTTTGGCCGCTCCGGTTGCGGCCAAAGACTTATCCCTCACCCTACCGATTGATTGTGTGCTGGGTGACACTTGTTACGTGCAGCAATTTGTTGACCGCAACGCGGGTTCTGCTCACAGCGATTACAACTGTAGCACGCTCACCTATGACGGCCACAAAGGCACCGATTTCGCCCTGCCCAGCCTTGCGGCAATGACTGCGGGGGTTGATGTGTTGGCCTCCGTCAGCGGTGTGGTTGCCGCCACCCGCGACGACATGCCCGATATCATTCAGGGGGCCGTGGGCGCGTCTGGAAAAATCACAAGCGCAGTTTTTCCGTGCCGCTGGCAAACACAACAAAGGGTCAAGATGGACTGTGGGCCGTTATACGGGGGTCGCAAAACTCATGCGCGGCGCTGTTGAATTGGGACAAAGCAACGTCAGCATCCAGATCGAATAGGACTGATGAGCCGTCTCTAGCGCTCTGTGAATTTCAACTCAATCCGACGATTTTGCGCATGGGCCTCAGGCGTATCCGCCGTATTGATCGGCTGATATTCGCCAAATCCGTTCGCCGCCAAACGCTGCGGCGCAATCCCCAAACCTTCGGACATATAGCGCACCACCGAAAGGGCCCGCCCCTGGCTGAGTTCCCAATTGTCCCGATAACGCCCAAAGCCTGACAAGGGCTGGTTATCCGTATGACCATCCACACGAATAACCCAATCAATATCGGGCGGAATCGCATCCGACACACGCTTCAAAATCGCGGCAATGCGGGCGATTTGCGCGCGCCCTTCGTCTGACAATTCAACGTCCCCAGTTTGGAACAGAACCTCGCTTGAGAACACGAACCGGTCGCCGACAATCCGCACGCCCTCTTCGCGGCCCAACAAATCGCGCAGTTGCCCGAAAAATTCGCTCTTGTACCGCGCCAAATCTTTGGTTTCAGCCTCCAGTCGCTTGCGCTCGACCTCTTCCAACTCGCGACGGCGCTTTTCTTCGGACGCAACGCGGGCCAATGCCGTGTTCAACTGCGATCCAAGCGCTTGCAACCGAACATTGCTTTGCGCATCCTTAGCGGCTGAGTCATCCAATAACGACTGCAAGCCACCCAACTCGGTGCGCAACGCGGCCACCTGTTCGTTCAGCAACGCTAGCTTGCGCTGCTCCTCAGCCGTCAGGGCCTCTTGCTCTGACAGCGCGGTTTGCGCAACGGCCAGCAAGGCGGCCCGCTCTTGGGCGGCAGACAATTGCGTTTGTAAATCCAGATCCGCAACCCCTTTTGCGGCCTCGGCGGCTGCCAGCAACGTCAGGGTCTGCTCGGCCCGTTTGCGCTGTTCTTCCAGCGCCAGCGTCATCGCCGTCAGCTCTGTATCTGCATTTTTCAAACGCTCCCGCAGGGCTTGAGCGGCGGCAGCATCGGCCAAACGCGCGACTTCCTCCTCGCTCAATTCGGCCTCAACGCCAGCCAATCGCTCGCGCAAAGCTTGCGCAGCAGCGGCCTCGGCCAGCTTTGCGGCTTCCTCTTTGCTCAATTCGGCCTCAACGCCCGCCAGATTATCCCGCAGGGTCCGAGCAACAGCGATTTCGGCCAAACGGGCTCTATCAGCTTCTGACAACTGCCCTTCAAGTGACGCTAACCGGCTTTCCAAATCAGTGTTTTTCGCGGCTTCGCCCTCGATTTGCGCCAGTGCTTGTGTCAAAGTATTATCCAACACCCGTGCCGCCGCAATTTCGGCTAGACGGGCCTTCTCGGCCTCCGATAACTGCGCCTCGACAGATGCCAACCGGTCTTGCAGATCACCGCTGCGAGCCGTCGCCCCGTCCAGCCGCGCCAATGCGTCAGCCAATGTTTCATCCCGCGCCACAGCCCGATTGCGTAAATCAGCAACCAAGGCGCGCAACGCATCCTTGCGGGCCGCCGCCAACCGCGCCGCCTCGACCTCCACATCGATTTCCTCTCGGGCTTTGGCCAGCGCCAGCTGCATAGCTTCTTGATCCGAGATCAGCTTTGCCCTTGCGATTTCAGCCTCGGTCAGACGCTCGGTTAACGCGGCCCCCTCACCCCGTGCGGCATCGCGCTCTGCCAATAATGTGGCGACCTGTGCTTCAAAACTGCTAACCTTGGCGCGCTGTTGCGCCAGTTCGGCTTTCTGTTCATTCGATTGCGCCGATAGCGACGCGATCAACGCCAAACGCACTTCGGCGTCCCTGCGGGCCTCATCCAATGAACTGTCCAGCTGCGCAACATCGCCCTCCAGTTGGACGCTGTGTTGCTGTTCCAAACCCAATGCATCCGCCAAACCGACAATCTGCGCGCTTAAGTCATCCAACTCGGATTCTTGTCCGGTAATGGTTTCGCGTAGAACAAACTGCACCACCATGAAAATAGTCAGCACAAACATCAGCACCAGCAACAGTGCCGTCATCGCATCGACAAATCCAGGCCAGATCGAGGCCTGAAACCGTTGTCCGTTGCGACGGCTGAGCGCCATTAGGTCCGTCCCCGCCCGCCGCCACTGTCACCGCTTTTGGGCGTCACTGCGCGAATTGCTCTAGTGAGTGCAGCCAGATCACCGCGCAAATCGGTGGTGATTTCTTGGCGCCCCGCTGACATTTCCTCAAGCAACCGCAACAGTTGCACATCAATCGAGCGCAAACGCATCCGGCTTTCCGCATCCACATGCGCGCCGCCGTCCTCAGCCTGTTTGGTCAACAACCGGATCAACGCATCTTGCCCCTCAGCGACCCGGTCCAACGCCTCGGGGGCTCCGGAATTTTGCGCCATCCGGTCGGTCAGTCGCTCCACGGATGTGGCGAGCAGGCTCAGTTTTTCATCCACAAGCGCGCGGCTGACATCAGACTGGGTGAACATGGTGCGCATCGAGTCCATCTGTTCAGACATGTGGTCCAACACCCCGGCGACAACGCCTTGTTCGCCGCCTTCTGTATCACCGGACGAAAACCCGACGCGGGTGATGGTCGAGAGCCATTCTTCCAGTTCGCGGTAAAACCGGTTTTGGCCGTGGCTGGCGAACAACTCCAGCAACCCGACCACCAGTGAGCCCGCCAACCCCAACAAGGAGGACGCAAACGCCGTGCCCATACCGCCAAGTTGCTTTTCCAGCCCGCTCATCAGACGGCCAAAAACCTCAATGCCGCTTTCACCATTTGCGGGGGCAAGCGCGCGTATGGTTTCGACCAGTGCCGGAACCGTGGTCGCCAGTCCGTAAAACGTGCCGAGCAAGCCCAGGAAGATCAGCAAGTTAACGATGTAGCGGGTGATATCGCGGGCCTCTTCAATTCGGGTGCCAACCGAATCCAGAATCGAGCGTGATGAGGACGCTCCAATCTGCATCTTGGCCGCCCGCGAACGTAACAATGCCGCAAGTGGGGCCAGCAAGCGCGGCGCATTTATCACCTCGTTTTCCTCGCCGTCCGCGACGAAGGTTTCGATCCAGTTCACTGAGGTAACCAGTTGAAATACTTGCCAAAAACACGCAAATACCCCGACCAAAAATACAAACAGGATAAAGCCGTTCAGCAACGGATTGGCCAAAAACACCGGTGCAACGCGCGGGAACGCGATATAGGTGCCAAACCCGACAAGCCCCAGCACGATCAGCATCGTCAATACCTGACGCACCGGTTGGGTGAAATGTGTCTTGGCCTTAAGATCCGGCTGGGCCTCAAAATCCGGCTGGTCCATAGGGACGTTTCCTGACCTGTTTAGATTGTTTTGCCAACGATAGTGCGATGAAGTCTTTATGCCAACAGGCAAATTGGGCGCAGGTCAGGTCAGGCCATTCACCCGATGCGACAGCCAGTCCAGATCATCGTCTGAAATACCCAATTCATGCAAATGATCCGCAGTACTGTGCAGGTATTCGTCATTTGGCCCACGCCCGCCAACGGCTGTGGCAATGATGCCTGCCTGCTCTTCCAAGGACAGGCCGCCGCAGTATTGCACATGGTCCGGATCAATAACGTAGGTGACAGCCTGAACGTCTCGTCCATCACGCAAGGTAATCGGCAACACGATCTCGAGGTAGGCCGAGGAAATCAGTTCGCGTTCCCGCAGATAATCCAGCACTTGGGCGGCTTTTTTTCCGTCGACTTCAAAGGCCAGCCCGTCACAGCTCGCCCCAGATTTCGCATCTAGCGCCAGCACCAGACCGGGGGCCTCATCGGTGCCACGGTGATGGATCGAGCGCATACAGAATGATCTGTGATACTCGCCCAGTGTCGCAACTTGCTTGTCGGTAAATTCAAACCCCGGATTCCACAAAAGCGATCCGTATCCAAACACCCATAGTGGAGATTGCGTCATCAAACTGGTCCTTTTTCCCTGATGTCTATAAACACCACATCAATGCAGGATTAAAGAGGCCAAAATGCGCAAACTAATTAGCATAATCACAATTTTGTTCGTCCTATGGGGCGGGTATTGGTTTGTTGGCTCCACCGCGCTTGAAACCGGCCTTAAGGATTACCTTTCAAAAGAACACACAGACTCTGACCCGGTTCACATTGCCTATTCTGACCTGACCGTGCGCGGGTTTCCAAATCGGTTTGACACCCGCCTGACCGAAATCAGCGTGACGGATGCGGCGGGCCACATCAGCTGGCGCGCGCCGTTTTTCCAAATACATGCTCTCAGCTACAAACCCTACCACATCATCGCGGCCCTGCCCCACAGCCAGACTCTGCAACTGCCCGAGCAGGCGTTGCAGATCACCAGCGACGAGATCAAAGGCAGCGTGGTGTTTGTTGCCGGATCATTGCTGGAGAAAGCGCTGGAAATCGACCGTAGCAGCATCGTGCTCCGAAATCTGGGCGTGAGCTCGGACATGGGATGGAAAACCGCGATTGCGGATGCCAATATCGCCACCCGCCAAACCCCGACCGAGCCGCTGCATTACGATCTGGCGGCTTCGGCCAATGTCATTGCATTGCCAGCAGCGCTGCGCGCCGTGATCGACCCCAAACAGCAGCAACCCGCCACGCTGAAACGTGCGACGCTCGATAGCACCCTGAGCTTTACCCATGCTTGGAACCTGCTGGCGACGGGGACCAAGACCCCGCATCTGGATAAAGTGACCGTGAACGGGCTGACCATTTTGTGGGGAGATGTGCAGATGCAGGCTAGTGGCGTATTGCAAATTGATCAGCGCGGATACCCGAAGGGCACAGTTGATCTGGTCGCCACCAATTGGCAGAAAATGTATCAATTGGCCGAAAATGCCAATGTGGTTGATCCCGATTTCGCCCAAACCATCCAGAATGGCCTAAAGGTTTTAGCCGATATGTCGAATGGTGAAAATGTGATCAAAGCGCCGCTGGTTTTTGCAAACGGGCAGATTTTTCTGGGGCCTTGGCCCATCGGCCCCGCGCCCCGCCTGAACTAACGGCAGTAAGTTCCACTACGGTATCTGGCGGTATCAAAATGGAAATGGTCCAAGTGGTATTTATTCGCGTTCGGCCCCAGCACGGTGCCGAACGGCCCACAGGCAGACCTGTGCATTCGCTTCAACACAGATCCTTTACGACTGGTGCGCCAGTCAGATAGCACAGTCAGGGCTGTGCCGTTATTCAGGTTGATCGCGGCAATATCAATAGCGCGGCCGCGGGCGTGTTCCGAAATCTTGCCCCCCGCCTGATTGTTGCGGGTCCGACAAGCGTAATGCGCCACCACACGTAGCGACTTGATGCCGCCCCCCATGCGCCCGACCGCCGGTTTTGCACCGTTGTGAACCCATTGTTTCAGCGCCTTTGCCGTGGTGCAATCCAGTGTCGCAGGGGTGCTCAAAGTAACCCCGTCGATCGCGGTTACTTTGACTGGATTTGCAATACCACAAGCACTGATCCGGCCACGAATGCGCGAAATTTCCTGACCGCGAATACCCCTGTCACCGCAGACAGAGCCGCGGCGCCGGCCACGCAGCTCACTGCTCACAGCAATCGGCGCCGCTTGGGCACGCGCCATGATCCGGCGCATATTATTGGGCCGCGCGGTTGGACGGGCTGAGCGTTGCAGTCCAGGAACATTTCGTAAAAACACCGCCGCACCGGGGTGCGCTTCGGTTTGGCTCCGATACCGCACGTGCGTTGCCACAACGGGCCGCGGTTTGGGACGAATGTGAGCGTTATAGTAAACCATTACCCGTGGCTGGTGCGGCACATAGCTGGTGATGCCCACGGGCCGCGCCTTGGGGTGCAATGATTTTGAAGGGGCCTTGGCGATTGCGGCCTGCCCTGCCAAAACGCAGAGCAATGTCACTACAAATGCCCGCACCCACCCCATGTTCTACTTTTTCACCCGACCAAAATCGGCGACATCCGTGTCTTGGCCCGCCTCGATAATACCGCGACGGATCGCCCGTGTGCGGCTAAAATAGTCAAACAGATGGTCGCCATCACCGGTCCGAATGGCCCGTTGCAAGGCAAATAATTCTTCGGTGAAACGGCCCAGAATTTCCAGCGTCGCGTCCTTGTTGTTTAGAAAAACATCGCGCCACATGGTTGGGTCAGACGCGGCAATACGGGTGAAATCCCGAAAACCGGCGGCGGAATAGTTCACAACTTCGGTGTCGGTGACGCGGCTTAGATCATCGGCCACGCCGACCATTGTATAAGCAATCAGATGCGGCGTGTGGCTGGTTACGGCCAGCACCAGATCGTGGTGGTCGGCCTCCATCTCGTCAACTTGCGCGCCCATGCCAACCCACAGATCACGCAAGCGCTGCGTTGCAGCCACGTCCGTGCCCTCAACCGGCACAATCAGGCACCAACGCCCGTCAAACAGTTCGGCAAACCCCGATGTGGGGCCGGATTTTTCGGTCCCTGCCAGCGGGTGGGCCGGAATGAAATGCACACCGTCAGGTATATGCGGTCCAACCGCATTGATCACCGCGCGTTTAACAGAACCCACGTCAGACACTGTCGCACCGGCTTCTAAATGTGGCCCAATCTCGCGGGCAACCTCTGCCATCGCGCCAACCGGCACGCAAAGCACCACCAGATCGGCCCCCTTGACGGCCTCTGCCGCACTGTCGCAAACCCGATCAACCAGCCCGATGTCGAACGCCACTTTGCGGGTTGCAGCCGAGCGCGCATAGCCGGTAATTTCGCCTGCCAACCCGGCGCGGCGCATAGCCAGCGCCATTGAACCCGCGATCAGGCCCAACCCGATCAGGGCAACGCGTTTGTAAATTTGCGCCATCACTGCGCCTCCTTAAAACCGGCAACCGCATGGGCCACACGGCGGCAAGATGCCTCGTCCCCGACCGTGATCCGTAAACAGTTCGGCAAACCGTATCCTGCCACCAGACGCACGATCAGCCCTTGGGATTTCAGGTAGGCGTCACAAGCCACGGCCTCGGCTTCGGAGGCAAACCGCGCCAGAATGAAATTGGCAGTTGAGGTATCCGAGGGCACCCCCAATTCGGCCAGAGCTTCGGCCAACCACGCCCGCATACGGGTGTTATCAACGCGACATTTGGTGACGTAGTCCTGATCACGCACAGCCGCGATGGCGGCTGACATTTGCGCTTCGGACAGGTTGAAAGGTCCGCGCACACGGTTTAGCACATCAATCACCGCTTTGGGGCCGTAGCCCCAGCCGATGCGCAGCCCGCCCAGCCCGTAGATTTTGGAAAAGGTGCGCGTCATCACAACGTTGTCACGCCCGTCAATCAATCCGGCACCACCATCAAAACCCTCGATATATTCGGCATAGGCGCCATCCAGCACCAGCAGTGCCTTGGGTGGCAGCCCGTCAGCCAATCGCGCCATTTCATTGCCGCCGATCATTGTGCCTGTTGGATTGTTGGGGTTGGCCACGAACACCAGTCGCGTTTTGTCGGTGCAAGCCGCCAGCAGCGCATCCACATCAGTGACCCGCTCGCGCTCTTTGGCCTCGACCGGCGTTGCGCCCGCTGCCAAGGCCGAAATGCGATACATCGAAAAGCCGTGTTCGGTGAACAAAACTTCGTCCCCAACGCCCGCAAAGGCCTGACACAAGAATGCGATGATCTCGTCCGATCCTGCGCCGCAGATAATGCGTTCGGGGTCAAGCCCGTGAACTTCGCCGATGGCGGCACGCAAAGGGGCCTGATCGGTTGACGGGTAACGATGCAACTGATGGGCCGCATGAGTAAAAGCCTTGCGGGCGGCATCGGATGGACCAAAGGGGTTTTCATTCGAGGATAGTTTTACCACATCAGACAGACCCTCAACAACGGCTTTGCCGCTTTGATAAAGATTGATCTGCATGATCCCGGGTTGCGGACTAATATCTGCACTCATCGCCAAAATACTCCTGTTAAGAAGCGTTCTAGCTTAGGATTTGGCGCATTGCCAGCCGCATAAGATGCGCATTTTGCAAACGTTGCTTTGCAGCCAACCTTCAGGCGGCATACTTGGCTGCCAGATTTTCAAATGTGGCGGTCAATTCATTGACGCTGTCGATGATATACTGCACCGTTTCATCCGACATCAGATAGCTGAAATTCAACCGCACCCAGCCTGGTTTATGCACCTCGTTACCCGCCAGTATTTCGCGGCGCAACTGATCAGAATAGGCATGATCAATGCCCAGCAACCGGTGCCCATATGGCCCCGCACAGGCACACCCGCCACGGGCCTGAATACCGTAAATGTCACTGAGCATGCGGGTAAACATCTGTTCAGACACCATCTTGCCGGTGCTATCACGCACTACGAACGAAAAGATCGGCAACCGATGGGCGGTCTCATTGCCCAGCAACGTCAGGCGTGGGTTATCGGCCCAGCCTGTCCGCGCCATCTGCACAAACTTGGCCTCGCGTGCCGCAATACTGGCGTCACCAACGGCATCTTTGATCAGGAAAACCAGGGCGGCACGGATGTCGCCAATCACGTTGGGGGTGCCTGCTTCTTCGCGGTCGGACAGGTTGTTGGTATAGTCGTGATTCCACGGCGATACGAAACAAACCGTGCCCCCACCCGGCCAACTGGGCACGGTTTGTTGCACCGCTGATTTGCGCAAGATCAATACACCCGAGGCCGCTGGCCCGCCTGCAAATTTATGCGCCGAAACCACCACTGCGTCTTTTTCGACATCCGTTCCACATTGCATATCCATTGGCAAATATGGGGCCCCTCCAGCATAATCCCAAACCGATAATGCGCCATACTGTTTCAACAGACGCGACACTGGATCAGGGTCGGTGATAATCCCCGTCACGTTCGAGGCAGCCGAAAAACTGCCGATCAGCAGGTCCGATTCACCGTGGCTTTTCAACGCCTGTTCAAGTGCCGCTAAATCCGGCCCACCGCAGTCGGCTTCTGGTATTTCCACGACCTCGGCCTTGCTTTCGCGCCATGGCAACATGTTTGAATGATGTTCATACGGGCCGATGAACACCACGGGATTTTCCGCTTTATTCACCCCCAGCAGGTTCACCAGCCGATTCAGACCCGCCGTGGCACCCGCCCCCGTAAAAATCACCGAACAGGCATCGGAGGCTTTGGTCAGGCGGGCAATTTCGCCGCGCGCCTCTTCGCGCAAACGGGTCATATAGCCGCCGCAATACGAGGCTTCGGTATGGCTGTTGGCGTAAAAGGGCAGAACTTTTTCATTGATGAAGTCCTCGACTTGCCGCAACGCGCGACCCGAGGCCACATAATCCGCGTAAACCAGCGGCACGGGGCCATCCGCCCCCGGGATCATCACGCCTTCGCCGATCAATCCGGCACGCAGGTCGGCCAGCGGGGTTTTTGTTGAAATACCGGATATGAATGATTTTAGGGGCATGATCTCTCCTGTTTTGGTGATCATACCCCCGTAATTACGAGAAACCTTTACTCTTTTACTTGATTTTTAATCATTTTGGATGTCATTTGACCACATGAAGCAAGGTTTAGCAGATCATATTGATCTCCGTATTCTAAAAGAACTGCAATTGAACGCCGATCTGTCACAGCGCGAATTGGCTGACCGGGTCGGCATTTCGCAAAACGCCTGTTGGCGGCGGTTGCAGGCCTTGACCACGGCGGGCGTGTTGCAGGGGGCAACGGCGCGGTTAGATCGCGAACAACTCGGCCTTGGGCTGGTGGTGTTTGTGATGTTGCGCACGCGGCACCATTCAGCGGATTGGCTGGCGCGGTTTCGCAGCCACGTGCTGACCATTCCCGAGGTGGTGGACTTTCATCGCATCGGTGGGGATTACGACTACCAACTAAAGGTCGTGACCCAAGATATGGCCAGTTATGACCGTGTGTATCAACGGCTAATCGAAAAAGTCGATCTGGATTCGGTGACCTCCTACTTTGCGATGGAGGCCATCGCCGAAGGTCGCCCCCTACCGCTGTGATACCATTATTTTTCGTGCCGCTCATAGATCAAGCCAGTCACAAAATACGGTTTGAAAACAGCGACGGAACAATACCACTATTCCGGAATAGTGGTATTGTTCCGACACAGGTTTATCGTATGTAAATCAGTGTTTTGCGCGTATTTTCAGGCAAACGAATCCGCCCGATTTTACACCCAATCAATCGCAAAAAGGGCCACGCAGTTGCGCAGCCCTTTGAAAACTTGAAATGTGGTGGCGAAGATTAGTTCTTCGCGTAGAATTCCACCACCAGATTTGGTTCCATCATCACAGGATATGGCACATCGCCCAGAGCGGGTGTGCGCACGAATGTAGCTGTCATTTTGGAGTGGTCCGCATCAACGTAGTCAGGCACATCGCGCTCGGCCAACTGAACGGCTTCCAGCAGAACGGCCAATTGCTTGGAACGATCACGCACTTCGATCACGTCACCCTCTTTTACACGGTAAGATGGGATGTTTACTTTCTTGCCGTTCACACGAACGTGGCCGTGGTTCACGAATTGACGGGCCGCAAATACGGTTGCCACGAATTTCGCACGATACACAACAGCGTCTAGGCGACGCTCCAGCAGGCCGATCAGGTTTTCACCGGTGTCGCCTTTGACACGCTCGGCTTCGCCATAGATGCGACGGAATTGTTTTTCGGTCAGATCGCCGTAATAGCCCTTAAGCTTTTGCTTGGCGCGCAGCTGAATGCCGAAATCGGACAGTTTTTGCTTGCGGCGCTGGCCGTGCTGGCCGGGGCCATATTCACGACGGTTTACGGGTGATTTGGGGCGGCCCCAAATGTTTTCGCCCATGCGGCGGTCTAGTTTGTGCTTGGCAGCGGTGCGTTTGGTCACGGCTGATCTCCTTCAGTTATATATGCGCGAAATGCGCAAGAAGGGCGTTGTCCTTTCCCTCCCCCTTATCAGGTTCGGGCGACAGGTTTCCCCTTGCAGGGACCACCAACACCAAATGAAATCCCCAACCTTTGAGGGTTGGGAACTTGGGGCTTCTAGGTCGCTATCGGATCAGAGTCAATGGCGAACGTTACCATCGTATTTCAATATTTCCGCTTCTGATGGCGAAAGATTGCGCCGCGCATAATCTCCGTATTTATGCGGGTCTTGTTCGAGCTCGGGCATCACCTCGAACAAACGCTTGCGCTGGCCATCTTCAACCTCGTTTAGCGACGCGTTCGCCGGATGAAAACTCTCGGTCTCGACGCCATTTGCCCAGACCACCTGATGGCGGTCCAGCATCATATGTATGTAGGTCACCTCGCGCAAGCCGTGCTCAACCAGAACGTTTTGGTCGTTCACCAAATCCTTGGCAGCAACCAGAACCTCGGGCGTGTTGAACAAAACCGTGGCCGCCGCGCCCCTGACCAACAACCGGTGATCTGGTGAAACCAGTAAATCCTCATCCGGCTCGCCTTCACACAAGGCCCCTGTTTTAATCCGGACAGGGCGCAAATGCGGCATCGCATGCAACCGCGCTCCTGTCATCCGGCGTTGGCCAATCCATAGGATATCCTGATCGCCATTGTCTTTGGTTTGCAACTTGTCGCCCTCGCCCAGATCTTCAACTAATCGCGGTCCATCGGGTGTCAGGATTTTGGTCCCTTTGGTGAAACAGATAACGCCGCCAGTTTGGCCGCCCATCCGGTCCAGCGTGGGTTCTTTGATTGAGTTGTTGACGACCCACATGTCGGTCTGCACGGGTGGAATTTCATCCAGAAACATCAATAAGGGCGGCGAACCTTCGCCAACCTCGATCACCGTTGCCGTAAAGGTGCGGCGCCCGTCCGTTACCACAAATCCGCCGTCCATCACCGGGTCATCGATTTGTATATCGCCAAAGTTCTTTTTAGGCTGGCGCGCTGCCCCAACCAAACGGTGCACTGTGCGTGCCGCCCGTTTCCGTAAATCTGCCACCCCTTTTGCCCCATCCAAAAGCAACAGCTCAGCAGGGCCGTCCACCCGCACCGCTTCGCCCGTCCAGCGCCACGCTGCCCCGACCGACAACATGTCGCTGGATGCAGCCCGCAAGCCGTCTACTTCTGTTTGCGACCAAGAAATGACAAACGTGCCTCGAAAGCCCGTTTCCATATCTGTACGCCTGCCTCATCGTTTTTTATCGTTATTATTACCAAATGGTTAACACAAAACGAATCGGTCTGGATAGTGCCTGATTCGATTTTTTATTCCGGCCCCTAAAACTGTGGGGAAATCACACAGCCCGCACCCAAAAATCAAATGGTGCCAGCCCGCCAAATCTCTTCTTCCTAGAAGAGATGTTTCCCCAAGATAAACTTGGTCACCATATCGTTGAACGAAAAGAACAACGACGTGCCAATGGCGGAGGTAAGGCCAAACAGGTTGTTACACGACGATGGTGTTGGCACAGGTCTCTCCGGTTTTATATCTCCGGCTCAATCGATCATTGCGGCAGACCCCGGCCTGTCCTGTTTGCGACAGCGATGCCACCCATCCCAAACAAAAAGCCCCGCCAAATTGGCAGAGCTTCTTAATCCGTCAAACCGAAGGTGCGTTTAGGCAGCGGCTGCTGTCTGCGCTTCGGCGATGTCTTTTTTGATCTTCAGGGCTTTCACCGACAGTTCATCGTCTTTGGATTTAGCCATGAACTGATCCAAACCACCGCGGTGATCAACAGTGCGCAACGCAGCCGCGGAAATCCGCAGCTTGAACGAGCGGCCCAGAACGTCAGACATCAGTGTGACATCATTCAGGTTGGGCAGAAACCGGCGACGGGTTCTGTTTTTTGCGTGGCTGACATTGTTGCCAGACATTGGGCCTTTACCGGTCAGTTCGCAACGACGTGCCATTTTATTCTTCCTTCGTCTCAGCGCCAGCCCTACGTGATCGTGGGCGGCTCGATAAGTAATAAATAGGGCACCGACTCACATTCAGTGCCCTTAATTCCGTTCGCGGTATTTAGGCGTTACGGGCGGGGGCGTCAAGGGGTTCGCTCCCGATCAGCCCATTATATATCCAGTCCCAAAAACCCGCCCGATTGGCGCTCCCAAAGCCCTGCGTAAATACCGCCCAGCGCCAGCAGTTCGGCATGGCTGCCATCCTCGGCTATGCTGCCCTGATCCAGCACAACAATCCGGTCCATCTGTGCAATCGTCGACAACCGGTGCGCAATCGCGATCACGGTTTTGCCGTGCATCACCCCGTATAGGGTCTGCTGGATCGCGGCCTCGACTTCGCTGTCCAGCGCCGACGTCGCCTCGTCCAGCACCAGAATGGGGGCATTT
>Ga0209345_10003966_pt1 | contig 14687 bp, 10 predicted proteins | sample Cruoilmetagenom7_FD_187294 | JGI IMG/M metagenome (GOLD analysis project Ga0209345, IMG submission 187294) | Oil polluted marine microbial communities from Coal Oil Point, Santa Barbara, California, USA - Sample 7 (SPAdes) (version 2) | ecosystem: Environmental > Aquatic > Marine > Oil seeps ... | reverse complement strand
GTGGCAGAGGAATACCGGGTTGGCGGAACCTGCGTCATTCGTGGCTGCGTGCCCAAGAAAATGCTCGTCTATGGCGCGCAGTTTGCGGAGGATTTGGAGAATGCTAAATCCTTTGGCTGGGACATTGGCGAGAGGAAGTTTAATTGGCCTAGGCTGCGCGACCATGTGCTGGGCGATGTAGACCGGTTGTGCGGCCTTTATACAGAGACGCTTGAGAGCCATAATGTCGAGATTTTCCATGAGCGGGCCGAGATTAGCGGCGAGCATGAAATTACTTTGGCCAGCGGCAAAATTGTAACCGCAAAACACATCCTGATCTGCACCGGCGCGCGGCCTTCGCTGCTGCAATTTCCCGGCAGCGAACATGCGATCACTTCGAACGAGGCATTCCATTTGGATGAATTGCCTGGGCGCGTCCTCATTGCGGGCGGGGGCTACATTGCCAATGAATTTGCCGGCATCTTTCATGAATTTGGGAGCAAGGTCTGCATCGTCAATCGATCTGATCAATTACTGCGCAGCTATGATGAAAGCCTGCGCGAGCGTTTGCTGCAAATCTCTTTGAAGAAAGGCATTGATTTTAAATTCAACACGACCTTCAAAAGCATTGAGCCACAAGATGACGGCGCGTTCTTGGCCCGGCTTGATGGGGCCGATGATCAAGTGGTCGATTTGGTGATATTCGCTGCGGGCCGCCACCCCAATGTGGACGGGCTTGGCCTGCAAACGGTGGGCGTTGAAACGGGCGCGAAGGGCGAGATTATTGTCGATGAATATTCTAAAACCAATATCGACCATATCTATGCGGTGGGCGATGTTACCAACCGTGTTCAACTGACCCCTGTAGCCATCCGCGAAGGGCAGGCATTTGCCGATACGGTATTTAATAATGACCCCAAGACGGTTGATTATAGCGCAATCCCCAGCGCAGTTTTCAGCCACCCTCCGATCGCTGCGGTTGGCATGACCGAAAGCGAGGCGCGCAGTAAACTGGATTCGATCAAGGTCTATCAATCGGATTTCCGCCCGATGAAAAATGTCGTTGCCGGGCGCAGCGAACGCGGCCTTTACAAGATGATTTGCGATGCGGCGAATGGCCGTATCGTGGGCATCCACATGATTGGCCCCGAAGCGCCGGAGGTGATGCAGGCCGCTGCTGTGGCGGTGAAAGCTGGCCTGACCAAAGCCGATTTTGATGCCACTGTGGCCATTCACCCGACGATGGCAGAAGAATTGGTGTTGATGCGCTAACCCGTAAATTGCATGAAAAATGCAGTTTGGCCCAATAGGGCGCGCTGAGTTTTTGAGGGGGCCTGACGCTGTTTGTGTGAGGCACAGCGGCAAAGCTGATGCCGCCGGCCTGCTGTTTCAACAGGCCGCGCATAACGATTTCACCGCGCATATGCGATGCTTCTCAATTGCAGGGGGCATGTGTCTATGCACCCGCCGCATTCCTGTGTGCCAGCCCGGAATGGGCAGCATCGCAAGCTATTGACCATAGGGCTACGGCATGGCTAGGCGCTGTGGCAGAATTATCAGGGACCACGAATGTCAGCTAACATTTCCGAAATGGAACGTCGCCGCGATGCTGCCCGAATGGGCGGAGGGCAAAAACGGATTGATGCACAGCATGCCAAAGGCAAGCTAACCGCGCGCGAGCGGGTCGATGTGCTTTTGGACGAGGGATCGTTCGAAGAACTCGATATGTATGTCGAACATGACTGTGCCGATTTTGGCATGGCAGAGCAGAAAATCCCGGGCGACGGGGTGGTTACTGGCAGCGGCACGATCAATGGCCGGCTGGTGTTTGTCTATAGCCAGGATTTCACCGTATTTGGCGGCAGTCTGTCAAAACGCCATGCAGAGAAAATCTGCAAGGTGATGGAAAATGCGATGAAGGTTGGCGCGCCGGTCATTGGCATGAATGACAGCGGCGGCGCGCGTATTCAAGAAGGCGTGGCCAGCCTTGGCGGTTATGCCGATGTGTTCCAGCGCAATGTGCTGGCCAGCGGCGTTGTCCCGCAGATCAGTCTGATTATGGGGCCATGTGCGGGCGGGGCGGTCTATTCCCCGGCAATGACCGATTTCATCTTCATGGTGAAAGACAGCTCCTATATGTTTGTTACCGGGCCAGATGTGGTCAAAACGGTAACCAACGAAGTTGTGACGCAGGAAGAATTGGGCGGGGCGACCACCCACACCACCAAAACTAGCGTGGCCGATCTGGCATTTGAAAATGACATTGAAACCTTGCTGGCGACACGCGATTTCTTTGACTTTTTGCCGCTTTCTAACCGGATGGAAGTGCCAGAACGGCCCAGCAGCGATCCATTCGACCGGGAGGAATTGAGCCTCGACACGTTGATCCCCGAAAATGCCAATCAGCCTTATGATATGCATGAAGTATTGGCCAAAGTGCTTGATGAAGGTGACTTTTTCGAAGTGCAATCGGCTCATGCGGCAAACATCCTGTGCGGTTTTGGGCGGATCGAAGGGCGAACGGTGGGCGTGATTGCGAACCAGCCGATGGTGCTGGCGGGTGTTCTCGACATTAATTCGTCGAAAAAGGCAGCACGTTTTGTCCGTTTTTGCGATGCGTTTTCGATCCCTATCGTGACATTCGTTGATGTTCCCGGCTTCTTGCCCGGCACAGCGCAGGAACATAATGGGATTATCAAACATGGCGCGAAATTGCTGTTCGCCTATGCCGAGGCAACCGTGCCCAAGATCACCATCATTACCCGTAAGGCATATGGCGGTGCATATGATGTGATGGCATCAAAGCATTTGCGGGGCGACCTCAACTATGCATGGCCCACGGCTGAAATTGCAGTGATGGGCGCCAAGGGCGCGGTTGAAATTATCTTCCGCAATGGCAGCGAAACAGAAATCGCTGAACGCACCAAGGAATATGAAGGGCGGTTTGCCAACCCATTCGTGGCTGCGCAGCGCGGTTATATTGATGATGTGATCTACCCGCATTCAACCCGGCGGCGCATCGCTGTGGGCCTGCGCAAATTGCGGAACAAGGAATTGGAAAACCCTTGGAAGAAGCATGATAATATCCCGCTTTGACGGGCATTTGTAACAGTAAATTTATGGTGCCAGATGTTCTTGGCCGCGCAAGGCCAATCATTATTGCCAGTCATGATTGCAATAATGATTGAAAGTGCGCCAAACAATTCAAATTCGGCCCCGCGCCATGCATTTTGCCGGGGGCATCGGCCTCGTATGTAAGGCTGGTTATGTAAGGCTTGGCGGGGCTGTGAATGGATGTTGGAGCGGGCCAGATAGGGCCGGATTATAGGAGATTACGCATGAAGCTGGGACGGTTAAACCACATCGGTGTTGCAACGCCTTCTATCGAACAATCTATCGTGCATTACCGAGATGTGATGGGCGCTACTGATATTGAAGAACCGTTCGATCTGCCGGAACAAGGGGTTAAGGTGTGTTTCGTTAATACGCCCGCTTCGGGAATGAACGGCACCCAGATCGAATTGATCGAACCTTATGATGCCAGTTCGCCAATCAACGGTTTCCTCGCCAAAAACCCGCAAGGCGGGCAGCACCATGTCTGTTTCGAAGTTGCCGATATTGAAACCGCGCGTGAGTGGTTTGAAGGGCAGGGCAAGCGTATTCTTGGCCCAACACGGATCGGGGCGCATGGCACGCCCATTTTTTTCCTGCACCCCAAGGACATGCAGGGCGTTCTGACAGAGATTATGGAAATCCCTAAAGAGGCGCATTGAGATGGCTTACGAATACATTCTGGCCCAAACCGATGATGATGCCGTCACTACCATCACTTTCAACCGGCCTGACCGGCTGAATGCTTGCCCGCGCGAAATGGCGGAAGAAATCCGCAATGTACTGGCTGATCCGGGCGATGCGCGGGCCATTGTATTGACAGGGGCTGGGCGTGCATTTTGTTCCGGGGCAGATTTATCTGGCACGGGCAAGCATTCAATATCAGGCGGGCGGGGGGCATACGATTCGCTCACGCTCAGCTATAATCCGCTAATGGCAGAAATCGCGCGCTGCCCAGTGCCGATTGTGGCAGGCGTTAATGGGGCGGCAGCAGGCATTGGCTGCTCCATCGCGCTGGCATCGGATTTCGCGATTGCTGGAAAAAGCGCCTATTTTCTTCAGGCATTTGTCAATATCGGACTGGTGCCTGATGGCGGCGCAAGCTGGATGTTGCCGCGCCTGATTGGCAAGGCGCGGGCCACTGAAATGATGCTGCTGGGCGAAAAAATCCCGGCAGAAAAGGCCGCTGATTGGGGCATGATCTACAAATGCGTGGACGATGCCGATTTGCTGGGCCAGGCGCAGGCTTTGGCGCGGCGGCTGGCCAAGGGCCCGACATTGGCGCTTGGCCTGATGCGGCAGAACATCACGAAGGCGCTGGAAACGGATTACGCCTCTGCACTAAATAATGAAGCGGCAGGCCAGTGGTTAGCAGGCGACAGCGCCGATGCAGTAGAGGGCACGATGTCCTTCCTCCAAAAACGTAAAGCCGAGTTCAAGGGCAAATAAGATGAAAAATGTTGAAGACTGGAAAACCCTTGCGGCTAAGGAAACCAAAGGGCGCGAGCTGAATTGGGATACGCCTGAAGGTTTCGCGATTGCGCCGCTTTATACTGCTGCGGATGCACCTGATCCCCAAGATGGCCCCGGCCTGCCCGGTTTTGCGCCCTTCACCCGGGGCGTGAAAGCGACCATGTATGCAGGGCGCCCGTGGACGATCCGCCAATATGCCGGTTTTTCAACTGCGGAAGAAAGCAACGCCTTTTACCGCCGCAATCTGGCTGCAGGGCAAAAAGGGCTCTCGGTCGCATTCGATCTGGCCACCCATCGCGGTTACGATTCAGACCATCCGCGCGTTGTGGGCGATGTGGGCAAGGCCGGCGTGGCGATCGACACGCTTGAAGATATGGAGATCTTGTTCGGGCAAATCCCGCTCGATCAGATGAGCGTGAGCATGACGATGAACGGGGCGGTGATCCCGATTTTGGCGTTCTATATTGTTGCAGGCGAGGAACAGGGCGTCAGCCCGGAAAAACTATCGGGCACGATCCAGAATGATATTCTGAAAGAATTCATGGTCCGCAATACCTACATCTATCCCCCTGCGCCCAGCATGCGGATTGTGTCGGACATTATCACTTACACTTCTGCCAACATGCCGAAATTCAACAGCATTTCGATCAGCGGCTATCACATGCACGAAGCCGGGGCGACGGCGGTGCAGGAACTGGCTTTCACCATTGCTGATGGCAAGGAATATGTGCAGTCGGCGATGGCAACCGGGCTGGATATTGATGCCTTTGCTGGCCGATTGTCGTTCTTCTTCGGCATCGGCATGAATTTTTTCATGGAAATTGCCAAACTGCGCGCCGCACGGACGCTGTGGTACAAGGTGATGGATGATCTGGGGGCTAAATCGGAACGGTCCAAAATGCTGCGCACCCATTGCCAGACATCAGGCGTGTCGCTGCAGGAACAAGACCCTTATAATAATGTCATTCGCACAACCGTGGAAGCGATGGCTGCAACGCTGGGCGGCACACAATCTTTGCACACCAATGCACTGGATGAGGCTATCGCGCTGCCAACAGATTTCAGCGCCCGCATCGCGCGCAACACGCAATTGGTGCTGCAGGAAGAAACCGGCATCTGCAATGTCGTCGATCCGCTAGGCGGCAGTTATTATATCGAGGCGCTGACTGCTAAATTGGTCGAGGAAGCAGAAGTTTTGATGGCCGAGGTTGATCAGCTTGGCGGGATGACCAAGGCGGTTGCATCAGGCATGCCCAAACAGCAGATCGAGGAAGCCGCCGCGGCCAAGCAGACCCGCGTTGATAAGGGCGAAGATGTGATCGTGGGGGTGAACAAATATCGCCTTGCTGATGAAGACCAGCTCGACACGCTCGACATTGATAATCATGCGGTTCGAAAAGGGCAAATCGCGCGGCTAGAGAAAAACCGTGCGAACCGTGACGAAGCCGCCTGTCAGGCCGCGCTCAACGCTTTGACGCAGGGCGCAAAGAGCGATGGCAATTTGCTGGCGCTGGCAGTGGATGCAGCGCGCTGCCGCGCAACATTGGGCGAGATTTCCTCTGCAATCGAAGACGTGTTCGGACGGTATGATACCGTGCCAAGCCCTGTGCAAGGTGTCTATAAATCGGCCTATGAATTCGATCAGCGCTGGGCGCAGGTGGTGGGCGGTGTTCAGGCGGTTGAACGGCGGCTTGGCCGCGCGCCCAAAATCATGATCGCCAAGATGGGGCAGGATGGCCATGATCGCGGCGCCAATGTTATCGCCAGCGCCTTTGCCGATATGGGTTTTGATGTGGTCCCGGGGCCGCTTTTCCAGACGCCGCAGGAAGCTGTGGCGATGGCGCTTGAGCAAAATGTTGATGCCATTGGCGCCAGCAGCCTTGCTGCGGGGCACAAAACCTTGATCCCTGAATTGATCAGCCTTCTGAAAGATGCTGGCCGCGCGGATATTAAAGTTGTTGCCGGCGGGGTCATTCCGCCAAAGGATTATGATTTCCTGCGTGAGGCAGGTGTGCAAGGCATCTATGGCCCCGGCTCGAACGTGGTTGAATGCGGCGCGGATATGCTTCGTCTGCTTGGCCATAATATGCCGCCCGCAGGCGAGGAATTGCAGGGGGCGGAATGAGCGTTACCGGCGGTCTTGCACACATGCGCTGGCAGATGGGCGGCTGCATTATATGTGCCGCTGCGAAGCGCGGGGTAGACGTTTTGGGCGCATTTGCATTGCCCCGCATATCCCTAATGGATCGGACATAATGACCAAAATTCGCAACGACTGGACCCGCGATGAAATCGCCGCGCTGTTCGATCTTCCGTTCACTGAATTACTGTTTCGCGCCGCCAGCGTCCACCGTGAAAATCACGCAGCCGACGAAGTGCAATTGTGCACTTTGCTCAGCATTAAGACCGGCGGTTGCCCGGAAGATTGTGGCTATTGTTCGCAGTCCGTCCATGCCGATAGCGGGGTCGAGCCGACCAAGCTGATGGATGTTCAAGCGGTGCTGCAATCCGCCGCGCAGGCAAAGGACCACGGCAGCCAGCGTTTCTGCATGGGCGCAGCGTGGCGCAATCCGAAAGACCGCGATATGCCTGCGATTGTCGAAATCGTAAAAGGCGTGGGCGCGATGGGCCTTGAAACCTGTATGACGCTGGGCATGCTGACTGCAAAACAGGCTGATGTGCTGGCGGCAGCGGGGCTGGATTATTACAATCACAATATCGACAGCAGCCCGGAATATTACGAGCGGGCGATTTCCACCCGGACGATGGACGATCGGCTGGAGACGCTTGGCAATGTTCGCAATTCAGGGATTAGTGTGTGTTCAGGCGGGATTGTCGGCATGGGCGAAACGCGCGCCGATCGGGTGGGTTTTATCCATACGCTTGCCACCTTGCCGCAGCATCCTGAAAGCGTGCCGGTTAATGCATTGGTGCCGGTTAAGGGCACGGTTTTGGGCGATATGCTGGCGGACACGCCATTGGCCAAGATCGATGATATTGAATTCGTCCGCACAGTGGCAGTAGCGCGGATCACGATGGAACAAAGCATGGTCCGGTTAAGCGCAGGCCGCGAAAGCATGTCTGATGCTGCCCAAGCCTTGTGTTTCATGGCTGGGGCAAATTCGATCTTCACTGGCGATAAACTTCTCACCGCGCCGAATGCCGGTGATGATAGCGATGCAGCCTTGTTCGCCAAGCTGGGTTTGGCTGTGCAACAGGGCGATGAACCGATGCGGGCGGATGCGATGTTGGAACCGGCTGAGTGAGTTTTGCTTCCGCCTTGTCCAGCCTGCGTTTGCCCTTGCAAACTGGCGCAGGGTATTGCTGCGTGAATGCCGCAGCCTATGCCGGCGCGCGGGGCACATGTGATAAGAATTGGCGCGATAAGAATTTGTGGGGGGATTTGGTGTGATTGCGATTATTTCCCTACTTCTTATGGCTGGCCAACCGGCGGCTGACTGCGAAAATGCGGTGACGCAGGCAGATATGAACCAATGCGCGCATCACGGGTTTGCTGCGAGCGATGCCGCCTTGAACGCGCAATGGAAAATCACGTCAGAGGTGATGAAGCAGCGCGATGAAAATTATGGCGGTGAACAAGATATTTGGCGCGGCCATTTCGTTAGTTTGCTGCAATCCCAATTTGCATGGATCAATTATCGCAGCGCACAATGCCGCAGCGAAGGGTATTTGGCCCGCGGCGGCAGTATGGAAACGATGCTGGTTAGTATTTGCCTTGCGAATTTGACCAAACAGCGCACACAACAACTCAATAAATTGGCGGAAACCTTCTGATGTTCAAGAAAATCCTCATTGCCAACCGCGGCGAAATTGCATGCCGAGTGATCAAAACGGCACGCCGCATGGGTATCGCAACTGTTGCAGTCTATTCCGATGCTGATGCGCGCGCGCCATTTGTGCAGATGGCGGATGAAGCGGTGCATATTGGCCCATCGCCTGCCGCTGAAAGCTATCTGATCGCGGACAAGATCATTGCTGCCTGCAAACAGACCGGGGCAGATGCAGTGCATCCTGGTTATGGTTTTCTGTCTGAACGCACCAGTTTTGCAGAGGCGCTGGTCAAGGAGGGGATCGAATTTATTGGCCCGCCAGTGAACGCAATTGCCGCAATGGGCGACAAGATCGAATCCAAGAAATTGGCGATGGCTGCCGGAGTGAATGTTGTACCCGGTTTTGTGGGCGAGATTGACGATACCGAACATGCTGTGCGGATTTCAGCGGAAATCGGCTATCCGGTAATGATGAAGGCCAGCGCGGGCGGCGGCGGCAAGGGGATGCGGCTTGCCTATAATGAGCAGGACGTGCGTGAAGGCTTCGAGGCGACCAAGCGCGAGGGGCTGAACAGTTTTGGCGATGACCGCGTATTTATTGAAAAATTCATTCTCAATCCGCGCCATATCGAGATCCAGATTCTGGGCGATAAGCACGGCAACATCATCTATCTGAATGAGCGTGAATGCAGCATTCAGCGCCGCCATCAAAAAGTGGTGGAAGAAGCGCCATCACCCTTCGTAACGCCCAAGATGCGCAAGGCGATGGGCGAACAATGTGTCGCGCTGTCCGCTGCGGTTGGATATTATAGCGCTGGCACAGTTGAACTGATTGTCAGCGGCGCAGACCCGAGCGGGGAGAGTTTCTACTTCCTCGAAATGAACACCCGTTTGCAGGTTGAGCATCCTGTGACCGAGGCGATTACCGGGGTCGATCTGGTTGAACAGATGATCCGTGTTGCCGCGGGCGAAACCTTGGCATTAGGCCAAGGCGATGTAACGATTGATGGCTGGGCGATTGAAAACCGGGTTTATGCAGAAGATCCCTATCGCGGGTTCCTGCCTTCTACCGGGCGGCTGGTGCATTACGAACCACCGGTTGAACCATGGGCTGATGATGAAGCGGCCAATGGCAGGCGCGGGATCGATGGTATCCGCGTTGATGACGGCGTGTTCGAAGGCGGCGAAGTATCGATGTTTTATGACCCGATGATCGCAAAATTGGTGACATGGGGCGAAACGCGCGATGCGGCTGCTGATCTGCAAATTCAGGCGCTCGACGCGTTCCGGATCGAGGGGCTGGGCCATAATATCGACTTTTTAAGCGCGATTATGCAGCATCCGCGTTTCCGCAGCGGCGAACTTACCACCGGATTTATCGCAGAAGAATATCCCGATGGTTTTCATGGGGCCGCCGGATCAGAACATCTAAAGCGCGATCTTGCAGCCATTGCCGGGGTTATCGCAACAGTTGATGCAGACCGTGCGTGCCGGGTGGACCAAGGGCTGAATGGCCATACAGCGCCCTCGGGTGATTGGGTGGTGACGTTGGAGGGTGCAGATTATGCAGTCTGCATGGAAGAAGATGCGATTACCGTTGACGGTGTGCTGATCGAATTTGGGATGGAATACACCCCCGGCGACCGGATGGTGGATGTGGATATGGATGCCGGCCCGCTTACACTTCAGCTTGCGCCGACCCGCACCGGATATGTTTTTACAGCCCGCGGGGCCAAGCATAAATTGCGCGTTTTGCCGGCACATGTCGCACCATTGGCGCGCCACATGATTGAAAAGATCCCGCCTGATCTAAGCAAATTTCTCATCTGTCCGATGCCCGGTTTGCTGGTGAAATTGCATGTGGCGGAGGGCGAGGAAGTTCAGCCCGGACAGCCATTGGCCACAGTGGAGGCGATGAAGATGGAAAATATCCTGCGCGCTGAAAAGGTTGGTGTGGTGTCGAAGATTAACGCGGTGCAGGGCGAAAGCATTGCAGTCGATGCGGTGATTTTGGAACTGGACTGAAACAGGCGCAGTTTCCGGAAAAAATTTCTTGGCTGACTAGCGCATTTTGCGCATCAAAGCCTGTCCGGCCATCAACCCTACGCTATTTGGGCGCGCTTAGGCGGCTGCGGAAGCCTAAGCGCGCCGCGCTTCCCATCCGCAAGGGTGATGCAGAGCGGTGTTAGGGTGATGCCCCCGAGGGATGGCCCCCAGATTACCGTCCCTTGCGCCAGATTCGCGCCATTGCGCCCGGCGCGCCCAATCATTGATGATCGGGGCTGAGAAGGTGTTTGCAGCGCTCCTTAAGCCTGCGCAGTTTCGCCCTGCTCGGCCTCGGTCTCAACTTGCTCTGTATCGAGCATCATCCGTTTGGACAGCAGCAATTTGAACGCTAGGAATAGCGCCCCTGATGCGGCGGAAAAGCCAAGGTGGATCAACCAGAAATCGGCCACGTTCATTGTTTCGAACCATCCGCCGACCCAGCCGACCAGCGTATAGGCAATGAAGAAGTTGAAATAATAAAGGCCGATCATTGTGGCGTTGATCTGTTTGGGCGCGAAACGCGCAAACAGTGAGAGGCTAACGGGTAGCAGATGGGCAACGGCAATCGCATTCAAAATTTGTTGCAGCGCAGGCCAGATTAGGCTGATTTTTTCCCCTTCGGTGGCTGTAATGGCTGCCACATAAAGGCATGCCATACCCGCCATCGAAAACAGCGAACTGATGATCATTTTGGAGAATTCATCAGGCTCGGTCCAATATTTGGCATACCAGCGATAGAACATCGCAACCAGCAATAGAGATCCCAGCCCGACGATTGCATGGAACGTGCCCAGCCAAGTGGTTGGGATGAGCATATCGCCCCATTGCAGCGCGAAATCGCGGTCGGCCCAGATAAGAAAGGCGTTGAAAAACTGATTGTTGGGCACAATTGCGATCGCCATAACCGGGATCAGCAGCACCAATGCGATGGTGGCCGTCCAATCGTTGCGGTTCATCGGAACTCTGGCCTCACCGGTTTTTTTGGACACGCTGAGATGTTCTTCGGGCAGATATTTCTGGCCTGAGATATAGATTACCAGGCCGACCAGCATACCAATGCCCGCCGCGCCAAATCCGTAATGCCAGCCCACCTTTTCGCCCAATGTGCCGATAATTAGCGGGGCAGCGATGATCCCGGCATTGAGCGCAAGATAGAATATCTGGAACGCATCCCCGCGGCGCAGATCATCAGGTTTATAGAGGCTGCCAACCTGGCTTGCGATATTGCCTTTAAGCAAACCTGAACCCAAGATCAGCAATACCAATGCAAGCAGGAACGTGAAGTTGAACGCCATCAGAATATGGCCTGCCGCCATCGTCATCGCGCCCAGCAATACGGTGTAATTCTTGCCCAGCCAACGGTCAGCGACCCAGCCGCCTAGGATCGGAGTTAGGTAGGCACAAGCCGCATATGTTCCGAAGATTGCCGAGGCAAATTGTTGCCCCTCTATGCCGCCAAACAGGCTGCGTAATTGTTCGATCCCGGCAACGGTTTCCACCTGACCCGGCAGAAGCAAGAACTTGACCATATATAGCACCAGCAAAAACTGCATGCCGTAAAAAGAAAACCGCTCCCACGCTTCGGTGAAGGCGAGATAGGCAAGCCCTTTGGGATGTCCCAAGAACGAACGATCATCGCGCGGATCAAATTCGAGGCCTGATGCGGCGGCTTCGGTGGTGGACATTCAACGCTCCAGTTAGCTTTGCCTATGGCGCGCTAGCGCAGTATTGCCCGCATGTCGTGCGCAAATTATCCAGCCAGCAATTCTTCGTCGAGGAAGTTTGCCACATCGTCCAGCGAGACATTCCGGTCGAGAAATGCTGCACCGATGCTGCGCAGCAAGATGAAGGGTAATGTGCCAGCATCCATTTTTTTATCGTGCAACATATGATTGGCCAGCTGGGTTCCGCTGCAATCCATGCCAAGGGCCGAAATTTCGGAAGGAAGGCCGGCGCTATCGACAGCGCGGCTTATACGTTCTGCATCGCTTGCAGGTAACAAATTGCGCCGCGCGGAATAGCGCGCGGCCAGAACCATACCCAGGGCCACGGCCTCGCCATGCAGCAGGCGGTCGGAAAATCCGGTTTGCGCTTCCAGCGCGTGGCCGAAGGTGTGGCCTAGATTGAGCAAGGCGCGCGCGCCGCTGGTTTCGCGTTCGTCCTCTGCCACAATGCGCGCCTTGGCAGCGACACTGTGTGATACCGCCTTTGCCCGCGCGGTATGATCGCCTGAAATCACGGCAGCGCCATTCGCCTCGCACCAGTCAAAAAATTCCGGATCGCCTAGCACGCCATATTTCAGCACTTCGGCATAGCCCGCCCGCAATTGCCTGACAGGAAGCGTTTCCAGCGCGCCAAGATCTGCCAATACCAAGGAGGGTTGATGAAAGGCCCCCACCAGATTTTTGCCTGCCGGGGTGTTAATCGCGGTTTTTCCACCCACAGAGGAATCGACTTGCGCCAATAGGGTGGTCGGCAGCTGGATAAAGCCGCAACCACGTTTCAAGATTGATGCTGCAAAGCCGGTTAAATCCCCCACCACGCCGCCGCCCAGCGCGAATATATGGTCGCCGCGCTCAACCTCTTGCGTAAGCAGCCAATCGGTTGTGCGGGCCAGTTCGGCCCAGCTTTTGGCCCCTTCACCGGCGGGAAGGATATGCCAGCATGCTTCGTATCCGGCCCCAGCCAGAGATGATTCGAGCGGGGCCTGCCAATGCAATGCAACATTTTCATCGGTGATAATGGGGACGCGCTTTTTCCGCAGGAACGGGGCGCAATGTTCCGCTGCATTGTGCAGCAGGCCAGTGCCAACCTGCACATCATAAGCGCGGCCGGACAATTCGACCGGAATAACATCGGTGGGAATTGCATTGGCGGTATTTGCATCGAGAGGGGTTACAGCCATTGATCGATCGCCTTGATTATCGCCAGCACAGCTTCTTGATGCGGCCCATTTTCGCTGCCGATGCGGATATGTGCCTGAGAGTAAAATGGTTCACGCTGTTCGCGCAGCCGGGTGAGGATTTCACGCGGGTCACCGCCCTCCAGCAATGGGCGGTTTGTCCGCCGTGATGTGCGTTCGACCAATGTTTCGATATCACAATCGATCCATATTACGATTGTAGATCTGAGGATGAGGGCGCGGGTTTCATCATTGCAAAATGCCCCGCCGCCCGTTGCAATCACGCCGCCGCCTGTTTCATTTTCGATCAGGCGGGCAATGACACGCCGTTCCCCATCGCGGAAATATTCCTCGCCGAATTGTTCGAAGATTTCTGGAATCGTCAGCTGCGCTGCATCTTCGATTGCTTCGTCAGTGTCGGTAAATTCGGTGTTGAGCAGGCCTGACAGGCGCCGCCCGACAGTGGTTTTGCCAACGCCCATCAATCCGACCAACACGATAGGGCGGTCGATCCGCCTGGCAATTGCTTCAATTGCTTCGGCATCAAGGGCATTTGGTGAAAGTTGATTTTCTAGATCCATTGCCGCCCCGCCTATAGATGGGCTAGGCGGGACGCAACTATGGTAAGCACGGGACGCAGGCAGTTTTGAAGATGTCCGGAAAACGGGTTGTGATGATTGGGGCTGCGTTCATTGCGGCATTGTTGATCTATGCGTGGATTGATGGCGGTGAAAAATCGCTGCGGCCAATTGCAGAACCTGTGCCGCAACCCAATGGCATGGCGGGGCCCGAGGAATGATGCGGACAGATCAAATGCGATCAAGATTTAAACGGTATCGCCCTTTTCTGGCCGGGGCCGGTGTACTGGCGATGTGTTCGACATTGGTGGCGGCGCAAGATGCGCCCCAATCGCTTTTGCCGCCGGGTTTTGATGATCCTGTTCCCGCGCCAGCACCAACGCCAACGCCGACACCAACCGCTGTATCGCGCCCCAAGCCAGCGGCGAGCGGAAATGTTCCGGCGGCGGGAACGCCCGCAGCGCAGGCGCGCGCTGAGGAGGGGGCGCAAATTGAACTTCCCCCCGGCCTTCCTTCGTTAGAAGAGCTGGAAAATATCGAGCCGGAAGAACTCGATGAACTGCTTGGCCTTAAACCGAAATTCGATATCCCGCCTGCTGCCCGCAGATCGATGGATCGCGTTGGATTGCTGGCGAGCGGGGAAGGGGGCATGCCGCCCCGTTCATTGGCAATGCAGCCAGCATCACTCGTGCGTGCCGCCTTGGCCGGAACGCGGGGGCCGATGGTGTCGCGGTGGGGGCATATTTTGCTGCGGCGGGCATTGGCGAGCCGGATGGAGGCGCCAGCGGGGATGGACCCAGTGGAATT
>Ga0209345_10003965_pt1 | contig 14688 bp, 11 predicted proteins | sample Cruoilmetagenom7_FD_187294 | JGI IMG/M metagenome (GOLD analysis project Ga0209345, IMG submission 187294) | Oil polluted marine microbial communities from Coal Oil Point, Santa Barbara, California, USA - Sample 7 (SPAdes) (version 2) | ecosystem: Environmental > Aquatic > Marine > Oil seeps ... | reverse complement strand
TATGGCTAATATGATGGATTTTATTGGATTATCCCTGGGATTTTTGCTGACGATCCTGATCTTCAGTTATCTACTGGGTGATAACCCGTTCTTCCGGTTAGCGATCCACATTTTTATTGGCGTCGCCGCTGGATATGTTGCCATTGTCACAGTCAACAATGTACTGATCCCACGCCTGATCATTCCAATCATCCAGGGGTCCCGTGGAGAACGGCTATTATCCATTCTGTTATTTATACCCAGTGTGTTCTTATTTTTCAAAGTAACGCCTCTCCGGAAGCTTGGAAACTGGGCTGTTGCTATTCTGGTTGGAATTGGTGCCGCCGCAGCCATCGGCGGTGCAATCACTGGCACACTCTTCCCCCAGATCCTAGGCACGATCAACAGCGTGGATCCGTCAGCCTATACCATCACCACCAGCCGCTGGGATCAAGCCATCAATGGTATCATCATTGTCTTGGGAACAGTTACAACCCTGATCTATTTCCATTTTGGGACCCAGGATACTCCCGGACAATCCGACAAAAGGCTGCCAATCATCGAATATATCAGCATAGTCGGCAAGATCTTTCTAGCGATCACTTTTGGGGCCTTGTATGCTGGTGTATACCTGACTGCCCTGGCCGCTTTGGTAGAGAGGTTGTCCTCGTTCTGGGCTTTCCTGAACACTATTGGTTTTCAGTTATTCTCTTCATTTTAGGTGTCATGGATACAACTATAGTTGCAGCAAAATCAGTTATAGCAGTTGATATCGGAAGCACCATTACCAGGTCGCTATTTTTCGATGTGGTAAGCGGCAAATACCGCTTTATAGCTGTCGGGAGTGCGCCTACAACAGCAGGAGCGCCCCATTTTGATGTCACCGATGGCATATGGCGGTCGTTGGAGGAACTTCAATTTATTACCGGCCGGGTTTTATTAAGTGAAAAAGATGGCGTGATCATACCCGGTACCCCTGATAATCAGGGGGTTGATATTCTGGTTGCGACCATGTCAGTCGGAAATCCGATCTCTGTAATCACAGTTGGCCTGCTAGATACCGTCTCCTTGCTGAATGCCCGGAATCTCGCTCACACCACATATGCGAATATCATTGACGAGATTTCACTGAACGATCACCGGACAGCCTCTGATCGCATAAACCTGCTGATTAGAAAACGGCCCGACTTGATCATAATTACGGGCGGCACAAATAGTGGCGCCTCCCATTCTCTTCTTAGCATCCTCGAGAGCATCGGTCTATCCAGCTACATGCTGGACGAAAGCCAGCGCCCCCATATCCTGTTCGCAGGAAACGAACAGCTTCAGGACGAGGTCAAATCAGGGATGTCGAAGATCAGCAAACTGAGAATTGCTGCCAATATCCAGCCAGTGCTCGGAAAAGAGAATATTCAGCCCGCCCAGAAAGAGATCAATGAAATATATAAGCAGGTGCGGAATAAGCAAAGCGGCGGCCTGAGGGAAGTTCTCTCATGGACTGAAGGGACATTCACCTCAACAGCAGCTGCTTTTGGCAGAGTAATCCGATTCCTGAGTGAAAAATATGAGCCAGAAAAAGGCGTGTTGGGAGTTGATATTGGTTCCGATTCAACTATCCTGGCCGCCGCATATAACGGGGAAGAAACGCTGCGGGTATTTCCAGGCTTGGGCGTTGGCTCTGGTTCAGCTGGAGTGATCGAAAAGAATTCCCTGGAATTGATCAAGCGCTGGATGCCAATTGAGCTCTCAGATCAGGAGATCAGGGATTATATTTATAATAAATCAGTGTACCCTTGTTCACTTCCCCTTGATGTTGAACATCTCGAGATTGAGCTGGCAGTTGCCAAACAGGCTATAAGGTATGCGGCAGAGCAAACTATCCCTGACCTGCCAAAACAGCTCGGAGCTGGAGGCACACTGCTGCCTTTTATGGAGCCGATCATCGGATCCGGGAGGATCCTGACCCTGGCACCTAAACGTTATCAACCGCTGTCTATATTACTTGACGGCTTGCAGCCCACCGGCGTAACCACGCTAGCCCTGGATCAGAACGGCTTACTGCCAGGATTGGGTGCTGTGTCTGAGGCGAACCCCTTGCTAACTGTTCAAGTAATAGAATCAAGCACATTCCTGAATTTAGGCACGATTATTGCACCTTTAGGGGTTGCCAGACCTGGAACAACGATTCTAAGGGTTCGGGTCAACCGCGAGGATGGAAGATCCTTTACTCGAGATATAAAATATGGATCCTTATCTATTCTTCCGGTCGAACTTGGTGAAAAGGTATCACTGCACCTCCGCCCCCTTAATCGGTTCGATGTTGGAATGGGAGGTCCGGGGAAATCCGGAAAAGTGAATGCAGTCGGTGGCGTCTTAGGTATTGTGATTGATGCCCGGGGACGTCCGCTTCAGTTTTCACTTGATCCCGAGAAAAACAAGAAAAGGAACGAGGCCTGGAGAAAAACGTTCAGTAAATTTGAATAGGCTACAAGTTTAGAACCTTTTAAAAAAATGATCAGTAAAGTAAAGCATATTCACTCATTCACGAGTATTAAACGGGAACGGATCCTGCCTGTTGCTGGGCATGTCCTTGTCCGACGGATGCAAAAAGTATCCCCATCAGATGTAATTGTGGTCGCTCCGCTCGTCTCCCAATTCGTTCTCATGGATATTGCCCTGGGTCTGAATGTAAACCCGGCCCGAGCGGATGAGCTCCTCCAACGCCAGGCTGGTGAAGACCTGGTACAAGGTGATGTGATCGCAGGACCAGTGGGAATGTTCAAGCGTGTGGTCCGCGCACCTGACCAGGGGATTGTGAGAATAGCCGGAGAAGGAAAAGTTTTATACGAAATCAGCTCCCCCGATTATGAGTTGCAATCGGGCATGGAAGGAACAATCACAAATATCATCCCTGAACGGGGCGCTATCATAGAAACGAAAGGAGCCCTCATCCAGGGAATCTGGGGTAATGGAAAAACCACCTACGGTGTCGTGCAGCCAACCAGCAACGATCTACTAAAGGAACTTGTCGTAGAACAACTGAATATTGGATTCAGAGGTGCGATCATCACAGCTGGATTCTGCCGGAGCCCTGAAGTGTTAGAAGCTGCCGGTATTGTGCCTGTCAAGGGTTTGATCCTGGGCAGCATGTCCGCAAATTTAATTCCCCTGGCGAAAAAGATGGATTATCCGATCATGCTCATTGATGGTTTCCGCGAAACCCCCATGAACAAGGCAGCCGAAAAGATCCTGATCGAAAATAAAGATAAGAATATCGCCTTGAATGCCCAGAAACTAGATACCCTCCAGGGAAAATTTCCCGAAGGTATCATTTCACAATCTTCTACTTCTGAGCCAGATTTTCCCTCTGAAGCCGAGACACTCAAAGCGGGTAAAAAGGTTATCATTATAAATGGACCACAAGCCCCACAAATTGGGGTCATTGAAAAAATAATTTCTGGTAAACAGGTTCTGGCCAGTGGAGTTGAAACCCGGCTCGCAGAAGTAATGCTAGCCAATGAAAAAAGCACCATAGTACCGCTTACAAACATGGAAATTATCAAAGATTGAACAGCAAACCAATTTACTGGATATCTGACAGGGTAAATTGAGGAGAGAGACTTATGGGAATGAACGATTTTGAAGATATGGATTTCGAAGATATTGGGAGTGAGGAAACTATCTCGACCAGCAGAGGTTCAAATCGAACCTTCCTGATCGTTGCAGGTATCCTCGGAGGTATCCTGTTGATCGCCTTGCTGGCGATTGCTGCTTATGCTGTCCTCTATTTGCCAGGGCGCGATACTGGCCAACAGACCCAGGTTGCTGAGATCAATGCGACCAACACAGCAGTAGCAGAGGAAGCCCAGCTAACGGCAATTGCCAGGCAGGTAACGATGACCCCCGCCTTTACGGCAACCCTCCCCCCCACAAACACTCCCACAATGACTCCCAGCAGCACATCAACTCCCGTTCTGGCGTCTACAAATACCCCCGTGCCTACCGATGGAACTCTCGATCCGGCTGCCACGGAAACAGTTGCCGCCCTGCTGACACAACAAGCAGACGGTGGTGGAGCAGGCGCAACGCCAATTCCTACGGCAACCGCACTCCCGGACACGGGATTTGCGGATGATTTTGGTGTTCCGGGCCTGGTTCTGGTTGCAGGTATATTGTTGGTGATCATCATCCTCAGCCGGCGCTTAAGGACCTCAACCAATTGACACAGATGATTTGAACCCTGTCTAAATAATTAAAAAAGACAACCACAGCTATATCTCTCTTCTGGCTGTGGTTGTTTGATTTAACAAGAAAATTATCTGGATCAAGTAATACTTTCAGCGACTTCCTCTCCATAACCCAATAGAGCCTGGACCATTTCCTCAGTTCTCCCCTCTGCGTAAACACGCAAGACAGGTTCTGTGCCTGATGGCCTGATCAGCAGCCAGGAATCATCTTCCATAATATATTTCACGCCGTCAATGGTCAGGAGCTCTGTGACTTTCACTCCCCCGATCTCTGCAGGTTTATTATCCAATAGATATTGGACCATCTCTTTTTTCTGAATGGGGTATTTTAGGCGCTGGTCCTTTCGTTCATAAAAAGCCGGCCCCACTTCTTCCAGAAGCTCATTTACTAGTGTGTTAAGGGATTTCCCGTACACAGAAACCATTTCAATAAGCAGCAATCCCATCAATACCCCATCTCCTTCAGGGATATTGCCCTGGATCGAGATGCCGCCCGATTCCTCACCACCGATCAAAACATTCTCAGAGATCATGTAATCAGCGATGTGGTTGAATCCTACTGGTGTTTCATAAACGGACAGGCCATATTTGGCTGCCAGGCGGTCTATCATGCGGGTTGTTGAAACAGTCCGAACCGCCGGTCCGGTCAAATTCCGATGATCCACCAGGTATTTCAAAGAAAGGGCCATAATTTTATGCGGATCGACGAAATTTCCCCTTTCATCCATGGCGCCAATTCTGTCCCCATCGCCATCCAGCGCCAAACCCAGGTTGCCCATCCCAGTGCTTATCGCACCAGCCAGGGCGCCAAGGTGGGAGCCGATTGGTTCGGGGTGCGCACCGCCAAAACCGGGATTCATTTCTCCCCGGATCTCGCTAACCTCGCAGCCGGTTCCAGTGAGGATGCTCTTGATCATACCCCTGCCCGAGCCGTGCATTGAATCAACTACTACTCTGGGTGGATTGGAAGCAATGGCATCAAAATCGATCAGTGTTCGTAAATGTTCGTAATACTCCGGGACGGGATTAAAATTGATAATCAGACCCTTATCAACTGCCTGATCCCATTCCATCAAGTTCGGACCTCGTCCTCTTTCCTGGTTATCATTGAGGTAGACTTCCACCTTGCGTGATTGTTCCGGTGAAGCAGAACATCCGTTGGCAGCTTTCAGCTTCACTCCGCTATAGCGGGGAGCATTATGCGAAGCGGTGATCACAATACCAGCGATGGCATTGAGGTTTTTCACTGCATATGAAATGGAGGGAGTAGACGAATCTGCCTGAGCAATATTGACAGTATATCCATTAGCTGCCATCACCCGGGCAACATCTCTGGCATATCGATCAGAGAGGAACCGAGTATCAAATCCAACGACTACCCTATTGGGATCCGGTTTGATGGCATCCGTATCATTATTATGCCAATGACCGGAACGAATTGCATCAGCGATCGCCTGGGTAACCATGCGAAGATTATGAAAAGTAAATGTATCTGAGATGACTGCTCGCCAGCCATCTGTCCCGAAATTTATAGGCATGCTTCTTGCTCCTAAATCTACTCAGTAAACGTACCCTATTCTAACACTGTTGCTCCCGCTAGGCAGGTTCTGGTCTTGATCTTGACCCTGGATCTGGCTCCAAAGTCCGGACCTCTGGTGAAGCCTTTGATGTGTTAAAATTATCTTGACATAAATATGGATTCAAAAACGATCTTTTCCTTTCTGCATGACCATTTTCTCTTTAAATACCTTAGCGATGAAGAGCTGGGGCAATTGCTGCCCCTCTTTAATCCCATTTCCCTGGAAAAAGGGGAGGTGCTATACCGGGCAGGTTTCCCGGGCAGGAATTTTTTCCTGGTCGTCTCGGGTAAAATGCTGATCGAAGACGAGCACCAGAATGGGATCATAGTCAATTCCAGGGGCCACTTCGGGGACAGGGAATTGAACAGGGAAGGTATTCGGAAAGAGACTGCCACTGCCCTGGAAAGCACTACACTACTGGCTGTTAATAAGCGGGGTTTTATCGCCATCCTCTCAGCCTATCCTTCCATTAGAACCAGGTTATCTGCCTTGAGATTAAGCACGAATATCCTGCAAAAAAATGAGTTCCCCTGGATCGGGGCGGAAGAGATCATCCGCTTTATTGACCGCAAACATAGCAATGTCCTCTACGGGCAATTGCTGCTCCCGGCCCTTTTCCTGATCCTGACGACGATCGGGGCGATCCTGCTCCATTTGAATCTGGGAATATTCATGGTCATCACCGTCCTGATCTCTATAGTGTGGGGCGTGTGGCTCTGGATGGACTGGCGAAATGACTTTTACCTGGTTACCAGTGAGAGGGCTGCCTGGGTGGAAAAAGTGATCTGGCTCCATGACCAGCGCCGGGAGGTTCCGCTCCAATCCATTCTGTCCGTAAATATCTCCACCAACCAAGTGCAGCGCATATTTGGCTATGGCGATGTGATCATCCGCACCTATACCGGTAATATCTCCATGCGCAACACATCTCATCCGGAAGTGCTGCTTGATCTGATTTCCGAAGCGCAAGAAATCGCCAAATCCCGGGCCCAGCAAACCGACAAGGATAATATAAACCAGGCCATCCGCAGTCGCCTGGGGCTGTCTGGTGAAACTGGACCGATGACCGAGGAAGAAGAATTTACTGATCTGAACATGGAGGGTGGACCCCAGCTTACAGAAACGATCACACCCCTCCAGGAATTCCTTAACCTGTTCCGGGCTCGATATGAGCTGAATGGAATCATCACTTACCGGAAACATATCTTCATTCTATTCAAAAACTCCTGGTGGCTGTGGTTGTTATTTGTGATCCTGCTGGTCTCCTTTTTTGCGCGTTTGGTCCAGCTGATACCGATCCCATCCTTGTCTCTCCTGAGTATCCTCCTTACAGTAAATGTCCTTGGCCTAGCTTATGCCTTTGCAGATTGGGCCAATGACCGCTTTCAAATCACGGACAAACAGGTGATCGACCTGGATCGAAAACCATTTGGCAGGGAAACCAAGCGTTCTGCCTTGCTGGAAAACATCCTCAGCTTGGATTACAGCAGGGAAAATATCATCCAGCGATTATTCGATTTTGGCACTGTTGCCATCAATGTAGGTGATATTGAGCTGAATTTTGAGCATGTGGCCCAACCCATCTCTGTTCAAAATGAGGTCTTCGAACGTTATAATGCTGTCATTAAAGATAACGAACTGGCCGAGTCCAGGCGCCGCCGTGATGATATGGTAGAATTTCTAGCGGCTTATCATGAAGAGAGCAGTGATGAAATCGAATCGCTTGATGATGATGATGAAATCGAACCGCTTGATGATGATGAAACAATACAGCTGTAAGGACCTGGAGTAAAAACCGTATGCCCGCTAGAGATATTATCTTTGTCCCCCATCCAACCCTGCGAAAAAAAGCTGATCGAATCACTGATTTTGGTCCTGAACTCCAGGAATTAGTTGACGATATGATCACCACCCTGCATCAAGCGTCGGGAGCTGGATTGGCTGCCCCGCAGGTGAATGTTTCCCAGCAAGTCATCCTGGTCGAATACGGCAGTGATGAGGATGAAGATATTCCACCCATTATGTATGTGACAGTAAATCCGAAAATTACCCGCTTTTCGCAGGAGATAGTTTCCGGTGCAGAAGGATGTTTGTCTATTCCGGGTTTCATGGGTGAAGTAGATCGAGCTCAGGAAATTGTGGTCGAAGGCCTGGACCGGTATGGCAAACCTCTCAAGATGAAATTACAAGGATGGATCGCCCGTATTTTTCAACATGAGATCGATCATATTAATGGCATCTTATACACTGATCGAACCACCTCCGTCTGGGAAACAGACGAGGATTATAATCCCGTATAGGCTGCATGTTCCTCACTAACCTTTCCCTGACAGATTTTCGAATATTCTCCCGCTTTGATCAGGCAGTTCCCCTTAACTCACTCATTCTGGTCGGTGGTAACGCCCAGGGCAAAACCAGTTTACTGGAAGCAGTCTATTATCTCTCTACCCTGGACTCATTTCAGGCATCCAATTCCCTTGATCTGATCAATTTTTCAGCCCTTCAGAACGACCTGGCTGTTTGCAGGATCGTGGCCGACTTCAGGAAAAAGGATACCGATCACCACCTTGAGATCCGCATTATCAAGGATACCAATTCCAATGGGAATAACGTCATCCGCAAAGAAGTCTTGCTGGATGGATCCCAGCAAAAAATCAACTCCGTTATTGGTACATTCAATGCGGTTCTATTTTTGCCCCACATGCTTCAAATTGTTACTGGCGCACCGCAGCTGCGGCGCCATTATCTGAACCTGACCCTGGCTCAGGTCGATCCTGCCTATACAGAATCCCTTTCGGAATATAATAAAGCCCTTGCGCAGAGAAATGCTCTCTTAAAACAATTGAACGAACGCTCCGGAGATGTTGACCAGCTTTCCTACTGGGATGAAAAAATAACCCAGGCAGGTGCCTACATCATCCATGCCCGGATCCAGGCCATTCGGGATCTCGGTTATATCGCCGCCTCCATTCACCAGGAACTAACCAGGGGTGAAGAGATCTTGCGCCTCAATTATCGGCCGTCATTTGATCCGGCATCTTCACCACCGGGGCAAATTGAACTCCCGCTCGAGAATGCCCTCGATCGATCCGGGATAGAACTGAAAGATATCCAGGATGGGTATCGGGAAAAATTGCTTTCCATCCGCTCCGAAGATATCTACCGGGGCGTAACATCCCGGGGTCCCCACCGCGATGAAATGCGTTATTTGAGCAACGGTATTGATCTGGGTAATTTCGGGTCCCGGGGCCAGCTGCGGACTGCTCTGCTGGCCATAAAGCTGGCAGAGGTGAACTGGCTGAACGATAAGAATGGGGATTGTCCTGTGCTGCTGCTAGACGAAGTTCTGGCTGAGTTAGATGATACCCGACGCCAGGATCTACTGGACCGATTGGCCAAAGCCGAACAATCATTATTAACAACAACGGATCTGGACTTGTTTTCCGATGAGTTTAAAAGATCAGCGACCCAATGGGAGATCAAGAACGGAGGATTAGCATATTGATCAGAGGGGTTTTTTGCTGGGCACACCTACCCGGCGGGGATATTTCTCAGGAGTAGTGGCAATTTTCTCAATCATGATCAAAAATCGGTCTTCAGTCACACCCGGCAGAGTCAATCGTTTAACTTGCTGAAGCTCTCCTCCCAGTAAACTGATCGCCGGAGCTGCTTTCTGGGTTTCAAAAGGTCCTTGATCCCCTTTCATGGCCAGCATTCTGCCGCCGACCTTTACAAAGGGGAGCATATATTCACTGAGCGTTGCCAGCTGAGCCACAGCCCTGGCAACAGCCCAATCGAACTGCTCGCGAAACTCCCCTTCCCTGGCCAGGTTTTCCACTCGATCATGGATCGCTGATATACCCTGCAGTTTCAGATGATTGATTATATGCTGGCAGAAATCGGTTTTTTTGTTCACTGAATCAACCAGTACCACTTCCGTATCCGGTAATAGGATCTTCAGGGGAATTCCAGGAAATCCCGCCCCGGTGCCGATATCAATTATCTTCTTTACAGTTGTATTTTTCATTACCAGCATAGGGCTGAAAGAATCCAAAAAGTGTTTTACACGGACTTTTTCGGGTTCATGGATCGCGGTCAAACTGAAGCGTTCATTCCAGGCGTCCAATTCCTGCTCGTATTCCTCCAGGAGAGACAACTGATATGAAGATAATGTGATCCCGATCAGATCTTTTGTTCCTTGCTTGAGATTTTCCATCGATATGCTATTTCCTAAGTCTACAAAAGAATTTTACCAAAGGAATTTAAATAAAAACTTCCGAAGTCCAGGAACCCCAGACCTAGAAAGGAGTATCCTCAAACCTTCGGAAGTTGATAGTGATGTTATCTTCCGAAGTCATTGGGCAACGATATTGGAAAGTGAAAGCTCATTTGACTTCGGAAGATTTTCAGTTTACTTCTTTTCTTTCAGCGCTTTTTTAGCTTCTTTTCTCTCTTTCCTTTTAGCATTGCCTTTCTTCAGCCAGCGCCACAGCCAGCGCACCGGGAAAAACAGGATCAGTGCGACCGGCAGAATGTAAAGCACAATCCAGATCAGCATATCGGCCAGGAATTTCAAGGTGTTTATCAAAGCCTGGAGAGCCCTCTTGGCAACCCCTACCGGCTGCCAATTGCCGATCTTCAACGGCTGGACAGCTTCATTGGCCTGGATATTGATAGAAATCGCGGACAGGGCCGCAGATTGTTCATAATACTTCATCTGCCCTTTGATCAGTTCGATCTGCTCCTGGACTTCCACCAATTGGTTGTAGACTATCAGAACATCTTCAGTCTCCCAGGCCTGCTCCATGATCTGGTTCAGCTGATCTTCTGCCCGTTCCAGATTCCTGAGCCGGGATTCCAGATCGGTATATTCCTGGGTGACATCCTGGCCGGACACATTTTCACTCAGGATCTGTCCTGCACCGGATTTAATTTCCGCCAATGCCTGATCCAATGTATCTGCCGGGACACGGATGGTAATGTTGGCCTGGGGAACCTCAAGGCCATTGGCTGTTTGGGTTCTGTATAAATTCGAGGAAACCACAAACCCACCCAGATCCGAGGCCAATTTAGTGATCGCCTCAATCGATACACCAGGTTCCTCTACAACGATCGAAAGCGAGGCGTTTTTGATCACCATCCGCACCTGGGATTCCTGGATCTGCAGCCCATCATTCGAGTATACAGAATTGTCTGCATCTCCGGAATAGGAATCGGCCACCCCCCGTGCCATAGGCGCGGCGCTTTCATACATGGCATCAGGCGCATAACCAATAGAACTTTTACCCGCGCAGGAAGCCAGTAGGAGGATAACAAGGGAGAGGAAAATCACTTCTTTTCTCATCATAATTTCTCCTTAATAGGTACTATTTTCATCCTAATGACGTTTGGATGTGCAGAAAAGTTCCCTTACCAGCCAAGGTCCAGGCGCTGGACATACTCGATCGGCAAACCTGCCCGGGTCATCCGGTCCTGCACTTCAGAAATATCATAAGGAACCCGATGTTGGGCCCAGGTATTGTTCACAGTATCAAAAATTGTAAAAGCCGCCCGGGGGTCATGATCCCGGGGTTGTCCAACTGATCCCGGGTTCACAATGCAATTTTCTGGAAGTTTTGCCGTATCACCGGGATAGACAAAGGTGACGTTTGCCAGCCCTTTCCCTTCTTTCAGATAATACAAAACCGGGAGATGTGAGTGTCCAGTAAAACAATAGGGGGTCTCAAAATATTCAAAATTGGCAGTTGCCGTATAGACATCCATAATATATTCCCAGACAGGGTCCCTGGGACTGCCATGTGCCAGCGTAATATGGTCAACCTTCGCTTGGGGTGACAAGGTCTGCAAATACTGACGGTGAACAGGATTCAGCTGTTCCTCGGTCCATTCGATCACTCTCTGGGCCGCGATATTGAATTTGCCTTTTTCTGTTAACCCGATCACTGCACTGTCATGATTACCACGCAGACAGACCAGGTTGGGGAGATCCCTGATTATTGAGACACAATCATTTGGATCCGGACCATAGCCGATAATATCCCCCAAACACCAGACAGCGTCTACCTTTCCGGCAGCTGCCAGAACAGCTTCCAGGGCAGTGCGATTGCCATGAATATCTGACATAACCAATACATTCATTAAACTCAGGTCCTCCAAGCTCTCATTAACCATCGAACAGGCATAAGTAATCCACATAATCATACTGGAAACATCCTGTTCAGTAAAGCATGATATTCCTTCTATAATCCAAAATTTGAGATCTTCAAATGAATATTGTCAGATTCTGCTCAAATTCGTCCATTTTTGGCTGATTTTTATAGTCTCAAATGGCATCATTCTTGCAATTTAAACCAGGGAGGATTATTTGGGGGCGGTCTTCCCCTACTTAAAGGTAAAATGTACCCTGTATTATGAAAACTATCAGCCTATCCATCGTTATTATATTGAGCTTGCTGATCGGTGCCTGCACCCGGCAGGCCCATACCGCTCCCTATATAAACTTCTCCAATGTAGGTATTGAGGATGTAGCTCAAGCAACCACTGATCCATACATACCGCCCACCAGGATACCTGATCAACCTGTTATCACACCGACCCCCAGCCCCCCAAAACCTCTGCCAACACTGCGTACTGAGGATGTGTATTACTCTGTCCAGTTGGGAGATACGGTTAAATCAATTGCTTACCAATATGACTTGCTCCCTGAATTGCTCATTGAAGTCAATCAGATCACAAACCCCAGCCTGATCTATGTCGGGCAACAGCTGCTGCTACCCGCGCCAGAGGTCAGCGAAACTGGTACTGGATATAAGATCATCCCTGATTCGGAGTTAATTCGCAGCCCTTATACTGTGCGCTTCCAAATCGAGGCTTTTATCAATAATCAGCCAGGATATCTTAAGAACTACGAAGAAGAAATAGAAGGAGAAGTACAGACGGCCGCCGAGATTATAGCCCGGGTTTCCCAAGATTATTCGGTTAATCCCCGCCTGCTTCTGGCTGTTATCGAATATCAAGCCGGTTGGCTGACCGGATCAGCAAATAGAAACAAGCCTTTCCCACTAAAATATCAGGAATCAGGATACGAAGGCTTGTATTATCAACTTGCCTGGGCGGCTGATGAGCTCAACCGGGGATATTACCTTTGGAAAGTCCGGGGTGTGGGGGCCTGGGCTTGCCTGGATGGAGTAAATGTACCAATCAATTCCACAATCAATGCTGGCACAGCCGGTGTCCAGAATCTCTTTGCGCGGCTGATGCCCTACCACAAGTGGGTTGATGCTGTGTCAGAAACAGGTTTTGTCAATACATATATTGCACTCTTTGGATACCCCTTTGATTTAAATTACACGCCCATGATCCCTTATGACCTGGCTCAACCCATTCTTCAGCTCCCTTTTGAAGATGGCGCAGCCTGGTTGTTCACTGGAGGCCCTCATGGAGGATGGGATGATGGATCTGCCTGGGCGGCGCTGGATTTTGCTCCAGCCGATAAGGACCTGGGCTGCAGTTTCAGCAATGATTGGGTGGTCGCGGTAGCTGATGGCCCCATTACTCGATCAGACCATGGCGCAGTAGTCCAGAGTATTGACGGGGATCCTTATGATCAGACCGGATGGGCAATCCTCTATATGCATATTGAAACCAGAGGTCGAGTTGAACTGGGTGCAAGATTACAAGCCGGGGACCGGATCGGCCACCCATCCTGTGAAGGGGGTGTTTCCACCGGATCGCACCTGCATATTGCCCGGCGGTATAATGGGGAATGGATCCCTGCTGATCAGAATATTCCATTTAACCTGGATGGCTGGATCTCTCAAGGCCTGGGATATGCGTACCAGGGATTATTAGTTCGCGGCGATCAATCCATCCCGGCGGAAGACTATGACGCTGATGTGAATCAGATACAACGGTAAAATTCTGTGAAACGATTATTAATAACAATGCTGGCACTATCACTTGCAGGGTGTAGTTTTTATCAAAAAACACCCCCTATCTTTGTGCCTCCAATCGGGTTCACCCCCACTACAGAGATCATCCTGCCGGAAGCTACTGAAGTTCCAACCCAGGAAGCTACTCCTACCACTGATCCGGCGGATAATCCCACCCCAACAGCCTATATACCCTCAACGGAAACCCTCGTCCCAACGCCTGAAGCCCAGCAGGAACCGATTGTATACCATGCCCAGGCCGGAGATACATTGGTAGTGGTTGCCACCCACTTTGGGGTTGGGAAAGACCAGATCCAATCCAACGAAGACTTGCCAGAAAGTTCCTTTATCAATCCGGGCACACTGCTGGTAATCCCCCAGGTTTTGATCAATACCACTTCCAGCTCCCACCTGCTGCCGGACAGTGAGTTTGTTTATTCCCGGGCTATCACGGATTCGGATTTTCCAGAAGATGTGGTTCAATTTGTCCGGGAGGCGGGAGGCTATCTTAGCGAAGAGCGGGAATATGAACATTCCAATCTAACAAACGGGGGAGAGATCGTTAAGAATATCGCTCAGAATAATTCAATCAATCCCTATCTACTGCTGGCCATGCTGGAATATCAAAGCAACTGGGTCTTTGGGCAGCCTCAGAACCTGGCCCAGCTGAAGTACCCGATGGGTTATATCAACTACGATGATGATGGTCTGGTGCGCCAATTGCGCTGGGCAGTGAACCAGCTCTCGATCGGATATTACGGCTGGCGGGAAGGCCGATTAACTGAAGTCATTTTCAAGAATGCCCAGAGCCCTACCCGGAATGTAACAGCCCGGATCGAACCCAGCCTTAACGCTGGCACCGTTGCCCTGCAGTATTTCTACTCCCAGATCTATGACAGCGATGAATGGATCCAGGCGCTGGATGATGACACAGGCTTTATCACAACATAT
>Ga0209345_10003964_pt1 | contig 14689 bp, 9 predicted proteins | sample Cruoilmetagenom7_FD_187294 | JGI IMG/M metagenome (GOLD analysis project Ga0209345, IMG submission 187294) | Oil polluted marine microbial communities from Coal Oil Point, Santa Barbara, California, USA - Sample 7 (SPAdes) (version 2) | ecosystem: Environmental > Aquatic > Marine > Oil seeps ... | reverse complement strand
TTTTTGCACTACTAGGGCCATGACTTACTTCAAACCTTTTTGGGATAAACTGAGGGGCGCAAATTAAACACTAATTTCAAAAAAATTGAAACATTTCAGCTTTAATCACTGCTCGTTAAAGCATAAGAAGGCGGGTATTTAGTCAATCAAGCACCCTTCCACTCATGCTTACTCAAAGTGGTTAGCGCTCTGCCACCCATGCCGAAACTGAGGCAAGCGCTTCATCCAGCTTACTCAAATTAGCTGCACCACCCTGCGCCATATCGGGACGACCGCCCCCTTTACCGCCCATCTGCTTCGCAACATGGCTTAATAACTGGCCTGCATGGTACTTGTCGGTAAGATCCTTGGTGACACCGCTGATGAGTACGGCTTTGTCATTTTGAACTGCTGCAAGCAATATCACACCGGAACCCAGCTTGTTCTTCAGCTGGTCAACAGTTCCCCGCAAGGCTTTGGTATCCGCATCTTCAAGGCGCATGGCGAGAACTTTAACGCCATTAACCTCTTGGGCTTTGGAAGAAAGATCCGACCCGGTGCTGCTGGCAAGCTTCGCTTTAAGGCGATCCAGCTCCTTTTCCAAAGAACGGTTTTTATCCAGGGTCTGTTTTACTTTTTCAGCCAGTTGATCGGCATTCACTTTCAGCAACCCAGAAACTGTATCCAGCGTTGTGCTTGTTTGCTGCACCCACGCGCTTGCCGCGCCTCCAGTTAGCCCTTCAATACGCCGCACGCCTGCTGCAATCCCAGTTTCAGCCACTACTTTGAAAAAGCCAATATCGCCACAACGCTGGGCGTGGGTACCACCACATAGCTCAATTGAAAAGTCATCTTGACCCATACTCAGCACGCGCACCTTGTCACCGTATTTTTCGCCAAATAGAGCCATGGCACCGGCTGCTTTCGCTGCATCAATGCTCATTACCTGAGTGGAAACGGGTGTATTCAGGCGAATTTGTGCATTAACGATATCTTCCACCTGCTGTATTTGATCGGGCGTCAAAGCCTCAAAGTGAGTGAAGTCGAAACGTAAACGTTGGGGATTCACCAATGAGCCCTTTTGCGCCACATGCTCACCCAGCACCTGTTGCAGGGCGGCATGGACCAGGTGTGTGGCGGAGTGATTAAGAGCTGTGGCCTTGCGCTTCTCATCATCAACATGGGTTTCCACTGAATCACCAATACTCAGGCTGCCTTGTTCCAGCACACCAAGGTGCAGGAACAAGCCGCCTTGTTTTTGACTGTCTTGCACCGCCATTTTACCTTCTGGCCAGTTCAGATAACCTTGATCACCCACTTGGCCACCGGACTCAGCGTAAAAAGGCGTTTCATCCAAAATAACAGCGATTGTTTGGCCTTCATCAGCGCATTCTACTGTTTCACCATCAACAATAAGTTGGGTTACTGTGCTCTGTCCTTGTAGGAAGTCATAACCGGTAAATGCTGTTTGGCCCTCCAACTGCAGCTTATCGCTGTAATCCACCGTAAAGTGTTTGGCCGCCCTCGCCCGTGCTCGCTGACGGTTCATTTCAGATTCGAAGCCTTCCATATCAACATCCAAACCCTTTTCACGGGCAATATCGGCGGTCAAATCAAGGGGAAAACCATAGGTATCGTAGAGCTTAAACAGCACTTCCCCTGGAATGATGCTTCCAGCTAAATCTTGTAGGTCTTGGCTTAGAACCTTCATGCCGGCATCCAGGGTTTTGGCAAACTGCTCCTCTTCGCCCAGTAATACTTTTTCAATTTGTGCCTGGCTGGACAGCAACTCCGGGTAGGCGTCACCCATTTCCACAGCCAAGGGGGCGACTAATTTGTAAAAGAAAACACCACTTTGACCCAGTTTATGCGCATGACGCAACGCACGACGAATAATGCGACGCAACACATAACCACGCCCTTCATTAGAGGGAATCACCCCGTCGACCACTAGAAATGCACAGGAACGGATGTGATCAGCGATAACGCGCAAAGACGGATGCTCGGTGCCACTTTGCCCGGTTTCCTTTGCTACTGACTTAAGTAAGTTTTGGAACAGGTCTATTTCGTAATTGCTGTGAACGCCTTGCATCACCGCTGCGATACGCTCTAGCCCCATGCCCGTATCCACGGAGGGTTTAGGCAGCGGTACTAACTCGCCATTTGCTTGGCGATCAAACTGCATAAACACCAGGTTCCAAATTTCGATATAACGATCACCGTCCTCATCGGGGGAACCCGGCGGGCCACCGGCTACTTCTGCGCCGTGATCGAAAAAAATCTCTGTGCACGGCCCACACGGGCCTGTATCGCCCATCGACCAAAAATTATCCTTTTCCCCCAAACGAGAAAAACGCTCTGCGCTGACACCCATTTCTTTTAACCAAATATCGGCCGCCTCATCGTCATCCTGATAAACAGTCACCCAAAGTTTATCTTCTGAAATTTTCATTTCTTGGGTAAGGAATTCCCAGGCATACTTGATCGCTTCTCGCTTGAAATAATCGCCAAAACTGAAGTTACCGAGCATTTCAAAAAAGGTATGGTGGCGCGCGGTGTAACCCACATTTTCCAAGTCATTATGTTTACCGCCGGCACGTACGCAGCGCTGCGAGCTAGTGGCGCGAGAATAGCTGCGCTTATCCTGGCCGAGAAATACATCTTTAAACTGCACCATCCCCGCATTGGTAAAAAGCAAGGTAGGGTCATTACCTGGCACCAAGGAGCTACTCGCTTCAACTTTATGCCCTTGACGCCCGAAGTAAGACAAAAAGGCCGCACGTATTTCTTTACTTTTCATTTCCAAACCCTGTTTCAAACACAAATTAGCAAGCTTAAGTCCGAATCGGACAGCTGCCCTGCAGAACGCCAAAACCGCCAAGTATAGCGACATTCCCCCCATCTAAACACCAAGTGAAAATGAATACTTGCACTTTTTTGCGAGTTGCCTAACCTTGCAGCTTTCTTCGCTCTCAAGGGAAACCTCATTCACCATGCATGCACCACCGCCCCACTCAGGCATCATCCTTGTCAACCTCGGCACACCCGAGCAAGCAACGGCCTCCGCCATTCGCGCTTACCTCAAAGAGTTTCTGTGGGATAAGCGCGTAGTGGAACTACCCCGCCCCTTGTGGTGGTTGATACTGAATTTTTTCATCCTGCCTTTGCGTCCCGGCAAGATTGCCCATGCCTACCAAAGCATTTGGGAAGAAGGTGGCTCGCCATTAAGGGTCATTAGTTTACGACAAGCAGAAAAACTCCAGGCAGTGCTTAATAAAGAGTTTGGTGCCAAGCGGTGCAAAGTGGAACTTGCGATGACCTACGGCACACCCAGCTTTGACGCCGCCTGGCAAAACCTGAAAACCCAGGGCGTGGAAAAAGTTTTCCTCCTCCCTCTTTACCCACAATATTCTGCTACCACCACGGGAGCCGCTTTTGATCGGCTAAGTCGCGTATTTCAAAGTGAGCGCAATATCCCCGAACTGCGTTTGTGCAAGGGCTACCATCAACACCCTGCTTATATTGACGCCTTAGCAGAGTCGGTAATTAAACACTGGCAAAACGCGGAAAAGAACCAGGAAAGGCCTGAACCACGCTTTCTGCTTTTTTCTTTTCACGGCATACCTAAAGCGTGTATTGATAAAGGGGACCCTTACTATGAACAGTGCAAATCAAGCGCATTAAAGGTGGCAAAAAAGTTGGGTTTGAAAAATGACCAGTGGCAACTGAGTTTTCAATCTCGCGTAGGCAAAGCTGAGTGGCTACAACCTTATACGGATGAAACAGTTCAGCGATTAGGGGGAAGAGGCTTAAAGCGTTTGGACGTTATCTGCCCTGGGTTTTCAGTGGATTGCCTGGAAACCCTCGAAGAAATCGCCATGCAAAACCGCGAGTTTTACGAAAAAGCCGGTGGAAGCGGCTTCGATTATATTCCGGCTTTAAATGACTCAGGGGCGCACATTCAACTGTTCAAAGATTTATTTAAAGAAAAGTGTCATGACTGGGTATAGCGACTAATCAGATGCTGACCCACCAAGCATTCCGGCAACTTCACTTAGTTGATCCCTGGCAAAATGTACGACATCAAGACTTTTCTCCGGGGACAGCTTATTCTCTGGGAATTTCTTATAGGCAGGCATATCCACGACCCTGGGAAGCTGCTTAAAAAGAGGAGTGCCTATTGCCGTATGCCAGCGTGACAAAAGAATAATATCTGTCAAATCCAGAGTCTTCCCGCCTTCCCTCATCCATTCGTTACCCGCCTTCATCACAAGCAGAAACTCGTCATCAAAACCCCAGTGCTTCAATAGGTGATAACCGACACGGGCCTTATAACACGCAACGATGTGCTTCACTTTCTCCTGATCCTTCACTATCTCAGGGTGGTTTTCAGACAGCTCCGCCAATAGCGGCAACGCACCGATATCCTGAATTAACCCGGCAAGCATTGCCTTATCGGGGCTTATTCCTCGGATGTGCAGCGCCAATACGGAAGCGATAGCCGCAGTTTGAACACTGCCACTCCAAATTTCACCGGCAGCATCTCGCAATACTTTTTCTCGAAAACGAAATAGCGCCCGCAGTGAATAGCTGTACACCACATTCCGGGTAGCCTGAACGCCCATACGCTTAACCGCATCGGCAACATTATTTTGGGGTCGTGCAGAACGGTATAGCGGACTGTTCGCAGTTCGAATCACCTGGGCTGCCAATGAAGGATCTGCTTGAATAATATGCGCTACCTCCTTAATGCCAGCGTTTTGACTCGCCATTGCGCGTCGAACTTTTAATGCTACGTCAGGCATACTTGGCAAACGCGCCTCATTGGAAACCACCTTTTTATAGACTTGGTGATAAATTCCATCAGCGTTGCGCCGTTTGGTCATTATTTTTTTCGCAAGAAACCGCGCTTTCCCTTCAACCGCCACAGAAACTCCAAACTTTTTCATATAACATTCAAGCTCACATTTATTTCAGTGTAGTCAATAAACTCCTTTAACATAGAAAACACACACCCACTACCCCGGCACCCACCTTGTTAGGCTGGTTATCAATGGCGAAGAAAAGTCTGTAGCAAATTTTAACCTCTCTGCATCATATCTATAAACACTACTAACGCGACTTTCTACAATTATTAGCTATATTTATGTATAAACTCCCTTTACTTAAGAATGACTTGGCGATATCTAACGCATGCTTTTTAAACGACAAAAGAATAAAGCAAACGGCAGAACTCACCCCTACTTTGTCGGCAACGTTAACCTGCTCGATCAAGTCCTGCAGGCACACCTGCTATTGAACGCTACCACAACAACGGCTTCGGGTGCGCAAAGCGCCAGCTCAATGCTGCTGGATTCTGCTCCAGAAGAAGGAACCATTACCATAGACGCCCTCAGCCCTATTGAAAAAAACAAAGGGCTCAAACCCGGCAGTATTATCGAGCTTGACGGCAGCATAAACGGCACCAACTTTTCCTTTCATTCTGCCATAAAAAAAATACTACAAGACCAGGACGGCAACCTCTCCTTTCAACTTCGCTTCCCTGAAAGGCTCCACTCCGAACTACAAAGAGACTCCTTCCGCGTCAATGTTAGCGTCATGAAAGAGCTAAAGGTGCTTTTATATATTGATAACGACGAAACACTCACAGGATACTTGCGAGACATCTCAGCCACCGGTTTTCGCGTTGAATTTAAGGGTAAACCCCACAAAAAGTTCAGCACTAGCGATAAAACTTCCAAATGCCTGATCCAACTACCCGATTCCACAAAGGTGGAGTGTCAGGCAAAAATTATGCACGTGGGCTACAACCCAGACCTGGATATCTGCAAACTCGGCTGCAAATTTACCGACATCCATGGGCAAGGCCAGCGCGTGATAAACCGTTTTATAAATAATGTGCAAAGGGAATTAAGAAGGAAGGAACAGGGAGAGGATTTTGTTTAGGGGCAGCAACTAGCTACACCCCACCCTGTCGGTGTATCACCTCGGCAAGAAAGGAAGCACTGGAAGTAGTAGAGGCCAACTCAAGCTCAACACCTTGCAAGCGAGTAATCACCGGCGCACCTGAAAGCGTTTCATTTCCCGGCGCTCGATCAAGCCGTATAAACCCAGTGCTGTTAGCATAAAGTTCCAATGCGCTCAGAAGCTGCTTTTTTCGCAAGCTGAAGTATTCGGGATTAAGCCCATGCTCTTTGCAAAATTGCATTTGATTTATGGCGCTGGATTTTTGGGCTTGCATCAGAGCCTGCCACTCTTCTTTGCTGCGTCGAATCATTTAGAACCTCTCTAGTCAGAGAGGGAGGTTTCTTAAGGCTTTGTTAGATTATAGATAGGGGGTGATTGGATTGGCGTTTACTGAATTACGCCTCAAAAGCGCAAAAAAGCCGTTCTATTACTGCAAATGATAACCGTTAGTATTAAACGAGCCCAATTTGAAGATTTTCAAGAAAAGTAAAGATCAAATTCCAATTTTTAGAGTTGCCCCATATTCGTTACATTCCTCAATAAAACGTATACATTTCGTTACACACTAAAAATCGACCAAATATTATCCTAACCAACGTGGTCAATTTACGTCCATTTTCAAAAATGGTTAAAATTAAGCGTGTAGAACAGGTGTTTACACCATATGTTGATTCTAATAATTAAAAATACATAAGCAGGGATTGTTCATGAAATATTCAAACCTATCATGTCGGCTAAAAAGTAAAATTGAAAAATTAAAGACACCCTTTTTCCTTTTTGACCTGGATATAATCCGAAAAAATTTCAGTAAAATAAAAACTGGGTTGAATACTGAGAACATTTTCTTTGCTGTTAAATGTAATAGCCTGCCAATGGTGTTGCAGACTTTACATGATTCAGGTTGCGGCTTTGAAGTTAATAATATTGCTGAACTAAACAAAGTATTGGTTACGGGTATTTCAACGGAAAAAATTATTAACAGCTCACCCATTACTTCTGCACTGGATGTCTCCAAAATGTACGTAGCAGGAGTAAGGCACTATGTTTTTGATTCAGTCGACCAAATTGAGAATCTCAAGCATAATGCTCCGTTCTCAAATGTTTACCTTCGAATTTCAACTCCAAATGAAGGCAGTGGATTTGAACTCAGTCATCGTTTAGGACACTCATCAAACGATGCCGGCATGTTAATAGATAAGGCTAGAGAGGCAGGGTTAATACCTGTGGGGCTTATTTTTCATGTGGGGTCACAGTGTTCCAATCTGGATAACTGGAGAGCTGCTTTAAGGGAGTGTGGGAAATTATTCCGTCAATATCCATTCCTAAGAGTCATTAATCTTGGTGGCGGTTTTCCCGTTAACTACACCTATGATGTACCTAATCTCAAGGAGATTAGCGAGTGTATAAACAACGCTATCGAGGAATATTTTGAACAAAGGCCCATTATCTTTGCTGAGCCTGGAAGGTATCTGGTAGGAGATGCAGCCATCACATGCTCCAGCGTTCTACAAGTTGAGAACAAACCTTGCGTATCAAGAGCAATGATTGATATGTCAGTATTTACGGGCTTTATTGAAATGCTTGAAAGTCAAATGCTTATCAAATATCAAATTGAAATTGAAATTCATGAAGGTGAAGAAAAAAACTATCAGATTATTGGCCCAACCTGTGCAGGAACAGACATTGTTATTGATGAAGTCTCCCTTCCGACACTTGAAATTGATCATAAAAATCCACATTTTTGCAACAAATTATTTCACTTGAACACCGGTGCTTATACCGTTGATTATATTAGTTTGGGCCAACAAAACGGATTCAATGGAGCAAAATTACCTGAAGTGCACTTTATGAGACAGGGTAAGCTATTAAGTATAGAAGATGGATTACTAAATAGAGAGAGTGAATTACTTGAATACCAGGGTGATTTAGTAGATTTGCTGGATAAACCACAAATTAAAGTTGGGTAAGTTATTAACGAGGAAATAAAATGATAATTAAAAGGAAAGAGCCCATCGAAACTGTGGTAGTTACTAAGGAAAACCAGGAGCTGTGGAGACGTTGCGAATTACTTGAGTACAAAGTGTTTTTAGAAGAAGATTATATTTCTGAAAATTCGGAAAAGCGTTTACTGGAGTATGACAAATATGACCATTTTCTCATTGCTGCATTTTTAGGAAATTCAAAAAATAATTATGAGAATAGAAAACTTGTGGGTGTTTTAAGAGTGGGGGATGCAAAACAGGCAATTGAAGCCGACACCGGCCTCTTCTCTACTCTGGATGCACAAGATCGAATTGAATTTTATCCAGATATGTTAAAAACAATGCTAGATGTCCATCCCCAGTCTGTGCTTGATTTAGCTGCGATGGCCATTTTGAAAGAAAATCGATGCAGTAGAATATCAAGAGCATTGATAGCCGGTTTCATAACTTGCGCCCTGGAAATGATTTTCTCTCGCAGACGCGATCAACTCCAGGCCCCACAACTTAGGTATATATTAGCGGCTGCAGATGAAAGAGTTTACGACAGATTTATTGGCAGGAGCTTTCCTATGCTGGGCAAACTTCCCATAGCGGGCTTGGGTAAACCAACGATGTATTGGGGATCAGTAACAGTCCCCATCATGCTTGATGCAGATGCTGCAATATCTCCAAAGTTACATAGAGTCCTTTACATGTTAAACAATTGCATTTTAGGTTTCTATCGGCGGGGGATATTGTAAAAGTCTAATGCAATTCAATATAAAAATTAGAAATTTGGTACGTTAACTGGCGGCAGAGCCAATTTGTCAAATAAGAAAATAACATGTGAGGACTCAGGTAATTATTTGTTATTTGCAGGCAAATTACCAGAAGAGGCCTGAATACTACCCTTGTTTAAAAGGAGTCAATCTTGAGACACTCTGAAAACAAAACAGAAAGCTTTATCTCTGTGTTCTCAGAATATTTAGTTCAGAAGAGAGTATTTATTACGATTTTTTCTCTGATCTTCATTCTTGGCCTATCTGCTGGCACGCCACGACTGGTGACTAATGCTGGATTCGATTTTTTCTTCCAGGAAGGAGACCCTACCGTTGCACTTTTCAATGAGATAGGTGAGCAATATTCAAGTTTTGAGAATATTATGTTTCTCATTCAAACAAAGAATAATCATCTATTTAATAAGAAAGATATTAATTCTCTATTCGCACTGCATGATAAAGCAGAGCAAATCCCCTACAATATAAATGTTTCCTCAATTAAGAATTATGAGTACGTTGATACCGACAAGGATGGATTGCTTATTAACCCATTGTTTGACGAAAAGACACCACACAACAGGGACACCCTTCAAAAAATCAAAGGAAAGCTTATTAATGATGATCTCATCACTAATTTTTTAATTAACAAACAAGGCAGTGCTGCAATAGTTATTACAGAAATTGGATATCAATTTGATCCCTCTAATCCCAATCACCTAAAAGAGGTTGTTTCTTCTGCACGAAAAATAAAACAGGATATTGAAGTAAACAACCAAGATGTAAAAGTCCATCTCTATGGCACTCTTTTCATAAATAATCAGGCTCAGGAAGCCATAAGTGAAATAGGTACACTTGTTGGCCCCCTTATTGTAGCAATAATGTTTTTTCTTTTGTTTTACCTGTTTCGCTCAGTAGGCCTGGTAATTGCAATGTTGCTTATTGACGTCTTGACCGCATTGGGTTGCATCGGTGCGGGAGCCTGGCTAGGTGTTGAACTGAACATGCTCTCTACTTCTGCAGTAAGTTTAGCTCTAATGGTTGCAAATATGGATACTTTACATATTTCTACTACCTATCTGAATGGTTTAAAGAATGGCTTAGATAGAGAAACGTCCATGTCTATGAGCTTGCAGAAAAATTTCAAAGCAATATTAATTACGACTTTAACTACTATCGGTGGATTTTTTGGCTTTAATTTTGTTGGCATGGATGGTATGGCAGATCTGGGAAATCTTGCAATATTAGGGGTTGCAGTTGCATTTACTTTATCCCTCACTCTTTTTCCGACATTGGCCATAAAATGGAGTAATCAAGATACAAAAAGAGGCGTAGACCAGGTAAAAATTGCCAAAGGCATAGGCGATTTTTCCATGACCTATCGACGCCCCTTGTTTGTTTTTTTTATATTGCTGGTGGTATTGATTGCACCTTTCGCAATACAAACCCCATTTAACGATGATTTTTCTAAATACTATGACAGCGATACCGATTTTGCACTAAGCATGGATGCTTTTGCAAAGGAAATGGGCATTAACCAAACGATTGAGTACGAAATCGATTCTGGTATTGAAAATGGTATTTATGATCCAGAATTTTTAAGAAAGGTGGATGATTTTGTTAACTGGTACAAACAACAACCCAATGTCACTAGTGTCATTTCATTTACTAATATATTGAAACGAATTAATCAGCAAATGCATGACAATGATCCCGAATGGGAAAGAATACCTGATAGCTCTGAACTTGCTTCTCAATATTCACTGCTGTACGAGTTTTCAGCTGATACTGAAGATTTAGTCAAGACTGATAAATCTGCATTGCACATTTCAGTATTTTTAGACGTGATGGAGGATAAACATTTTCTGACTCTGGACAATGATGCTCACAAGTGGTTTGCTAGTCGCTATCCTGAAGTTGGCTTTCAGGGCACCAGCTTTGAAATAATGTATACCAAAGCCAGTGAAAGTACAGTTGTTGGAATGAGGAAAGGTTTTGCCATAACCCTACTATTTATCACCTTGGTGATGATGATTAGTTTACGATCCATAAAGTATGGTCTTATTAGCTTAATTCCCAACCTTATCCCACCTTTGGTGATTTTTGGACTATGGGGTCTGTTGGTTGGGGAAATGGGGTTCCATGTTGCCTCAGCCTACGCAATAAGTCTCGGTTTAGTAATTGATGATACTGCTCACATTTTGGTGAAATACCTGGAGGCCAGAAAAATGGGGTATTGCCCAGAAAGGGCAGCAAAAGAATCTTTGGAAAACGCGGCTGTTGCCATTATATTGACAACTCTCATTATCGGTAGCGGTCTTTTAGCATTTAATGCATCGATGCAGATTCCTGCGCGAGATCAAGGTAACGTTCTGGCTGGTATTTTCTTTTTGGCCCTGGCCTTTGATCTCTTTGTTTTACCCCAGTTGTTAATATTTACTGATAATTTATTTGCAAAAAAACAAAGTCATTTAGAAAGTAGCAAGCTGTTTGAAGATCTTACCTAGAGTTTAGAGCACGGGGCTCTACAGGAGGGTTCTACAGGAGTCATAAGCCTATTACCGAGAGTGCTAAGGGCTAAATAAAATGGAACTCCTGATATCGTTACTATATTTTCGTGGCATCCCCATGTGCACCGTTATTAGTATGGGTATTTGCGCTATCCAGGCTCATGCATATGGCCCTTTACTATCTAATAGCAACAGAGAAAATACCAGCTCAAGAAGTTACTTTTACTTGCTCGCTATATTAAGCAACCTTGTGCTGTTTTTCATGTTAGGCGCCCGTTTGGTATCAGAACCCTTACCCAAAATACTAGCGGTAAAATCCCAAAAACTACCATATCGAATCATTTAGGTTTATAGATTATCTTTTCTTATGGTTATCATCACACGGGGGTTCACCAAAGCGGGAGAAGCTCAACCTAGAAACCGCAGTTGGACTCGCTTGAGAGTGCGTTTATTGGGTTCGATAATACAGTAAAAAAAGCTCGGAATAGCCTGTTATTCCGAGCTTTTTTTGCGAAATTAGCGGGCCCAATAAGCGTGCTATCGAGTGAGGAGGCGGACTCACCCAACAGGTGAAAGCTCTATTTTCAAAATATCTTACTATAGAAGTGTAAACTTCCAGTTTAGGCCGGCCAACTGCGGTTTCTAGGTTCAACACTTAGATTCACATTAGTACTCAGTGCTGGGCGGCAAGCTCGATGGCTTGAGTGGTTCGTAGGCCGTCAACAATGTTTTCAAGCGCCCTTTCAAAAACAAGCCCCTGATCCACGACTGTAAGCCGTTTTTTAATTATTGACTGCTCCAGTTGAAAACTACACAGCTCCAAGACCTTTCCCCCTCTGCGATCAACAAAAATCAATCGGTCAGATATCTTTATGTGTGCGGCCAGCTTGCATCTCAGCGGCGGTTCGAACTTTTCCTCGCCATCACTCTCTACACTAACCCATGCACCTACGCGTATCGTAACCGGCACGATCTTTTCTGGCCCACTGGATATCACCTCTTTCGCCTTCAAGATCTGAGCAGGATCTTCTATGACATCCCGCTCTCTCGGCTGCATACGCGACTTTTTTAATGCCGGATTATTACTATTCTTATGGGAGCTTTTCTGAACATTGGCGGCGCGCTTATCTATTGAATGCTTCGCGCCACCGAAGACTGCTAACGACTTTTCTTGTGCAGTTTTTAATTGACCCACGACATTCTTAGAATCAAAGTCATCTATCCCGATATAGTCCAGTCCTTCTCTCAAACGCTTGCACAGCATCGGCGTCATGCTTTCAATAAATTGTTTTTCAACCAGGGACTGTGGAGGAATAACACTTCGCACGATGTGCTTTACGATTTCACATTTTTTTTGGAAATCCCTTCCATCTTTACCACTCTGTAGATAGGAAAAGCTCAACACTTTCACCCAATATTCTTCAAGAATATTTTTTACTATTACTGGAATTTGTTTGCCAGTAATGCTCTCTTCAATGACACTGATGGCCGTCGTTTTTGCATGTTCGGATGCTGCCTTGCCTTCCTCTGCAGCCAGAATTCGCTTTTCTAAAAGCGCTGTGCGTTTTGCTTCTGCTTGAAGAAAAATCGAAAACTGTTCGCACTGTTCAGAAAACACCTCAAGATTGCTATCGAATTTTTCCGATATTATTTCAACGATATTACTTATTCTCGCATAAACCACATCCTTTTCTATCTTTCCTTTTTCTTCTGATAGTGAAATACCCGCTCGCCCCATATCGTTGAGCAACTTCCTTGCTGGGTGAACAGAGCTGGTAAAAAATGAACGGTCGAGAATAGCCACCTTAATCAAGGGAATCTGCAGCCTGGAAAGCAATGCTTTTACGGATGGAGAAAGATTGATGTCACTTAGGACAAAATCAAAAATCATTGTGACAAAATTAATCGCCTCAGAGTCAATTGAAGAAATACCATATTTCCCCTCGCCTGTCTGAGCTCTCTGATGACGCTCAACGATCATCGATTCCACCGGCAGCCCCGTCAACGCAACACTCTTTTCAGAGCATTCTGATTGAGAGGAGTGTTCGTGCTGCAACGCAGAAAGTGAGCCGATAAGGCCCTCTATAGGGATGCTTTTTAATTTGGCGCCTAATTCATTTAGAGCAGTGGGCCCTGGTAGTTCACAGTGATCAACGCCCTCCAAATATGCGCCTGTAGTAGTGCAATAACGGCCCTGGGTAAGCAAACTTACTAAACTTTGATCGTCACGAACGGAATTTTTTTGCTGTCTCCCTTCTCCACCTTCAGAAATAGCTATGGGTCTCTCTTCTTTTCGCTCGTTAGCAGGTTCATCTGTTTTTTCTCTTGAAGACCCGGTGCTTTCTTTCCCCTGGCTATCTACCTTTGTGACAACGCCTGCTTCATTCAAAATTGCATTACATTTTTCTAGCAGGTGTGAGCAATGACTAAGCACCTCTTTTTCAAACAGCTTATAGATAATCAGCTTACATTCGATGGAGCAATCTAAATGGGTGATGGTACGACGAAATGCATCACAAATTTGTTTGGGTGCTAAGGGTAATATTTCCAGGGAAACGTCAACATGACTAAGGATGGCATCCAATCCGGCCACGAGGCAGGCAAACTGCTCTGAGTGCTCACTGCGTGCGCGTAATACCATTGCATCAAATGCAACGTTTTCTTCTAGCTCATCGCTCTCCATCAGCGATAGAGACCCAAAGCTGTCAACAACTTCCATTTTCAAGGTGTGCAGGTTGGAATCAGGATTAGGAAGGTTTGCAAAATGCATCGATAAGTTCTCAAATACCTCTTTTTCTGCACTTTTTCGTATAAGCCGCATTTCACGCATTGCTGCAAAGTACGCTTCTTGCTCTTGATTAAAATATACTTTTTGTGCTTTTTCAAAAAATACATCATCGGCGCGGTCAAACATGGAGGAAAGCCGAAAAGATACCCAGCGCAAGGACTCACTACGAATTGATGCATACACAGCTGGCAGGCGCATATGTGAGCTGCCATATACAGCACTATTTGACGCCTCCTTGGCGCAAAACTGATGCCTTAAGATTCGATCTTCTTTATGTGACTTCACCATACTTTGCTACCGCCTGCGCCTTTTTCGCGAAACTTATGGTTTACAACAGATTTATTGTACGCCTATTTTTTAGGCTACGAACTAAGCACAGTCCATTTTCGTGCCTGCTGTCACATATTTACCCCTTGCTTAGAGGTGTTTTTCCATCCGCCTTTTTATTTCATTGCAAATAAAGAATATTCTCGAATTTTCTGGCCACGTCACATTTTGACAAAACATACCTTCATTTTTATGGAAAGCCTCCTGAACGACGTTGTCACCAACACTTTTAACACACTGAGGCCCCGTATTTGACGCGTTAACAACCTCAGTGGCGATGAAATCAAGACCATCAGCCCAATATTAATGGCTAATGGTAACCCCGATGAAAACCCACAAACAGCGCGCCTAAATGACTCCATACCAATTTATTTTGATAGA
>Ga0209345_10003963_pt1 | contig 14690 bp, 14 predicted proteins | sample Cruoilmetagenom7_FD_187294 | JGI IMG/M metagenome (GOLD analysis project Ga0209345, IMG submission 187294) | Oil polluted marine microbial communities from Coal Oil Point, Santa Barbara, California, USA - Sample 7 (SPAdes) (version 2) | ecosystem: Environmental > Aquatic > Marine > Oil seeps ... | reverse complement strand
GGTCTACTGGAATAAAGCGGCTCATGATGATGTTCCGGTCGTAGCTCAATGACAGGTGGATTATCTCACAGGGCTATCGAAAACCCGACAGACTGCTAGTGTCTGGAAATCCTACCACCAAGCATGCCGAGCGATAAAACACGATACTCAGCAGTAGCGGGCTGCTGAGTATCGACCGGACTTAATATGATTTATACGGTAGGAACTTGCCCGATAAGACCACGTTGACACGATCCCCGTTGGGATTTGCTTCGCGCTGAATATCCATTGAGAAGTCGATCGCACTCATGATGCCGTCACCAAACTCCTCATGAATAAGTTCCTTGATGGTGGTGCCATACACGCTGACCACCTCATACCAGCGGTAGATCAGCGGATCGGTAGGCACCGCACTGGGCAGTGACCCTTTGTAGGGCACCACCTGCAGCCAGGCAACGGCCTCATCTGACAGGCCGAAAATCTCACCGACGATTTCAGCCTGCTGCTTGTTGAATGTCATCTGGCCCAGGCAGCCTGCGGTTGTCCATTCCTTCGAAAGCCCGATGGCATCGGCAACCTGCTTCCACTGAATGCCCTTGCTGACCTTGGCAGCGAGGATCATCTGAGTTACTTCTTCACGGGTACTGATCATGATGTTCACCTTTGTATGACAAAAATGGTTGGCTCAGGCGGCCCTGCTTTGCCGTGGCTGGCCGATATTCAATGTGGCGACAACCTCATTGCCCACGCGCTGTTGCATGACCATGCTGTTGTCACTTTTGTGGCTGATCTCCCATTGGCCGTCCTGCTGTGGCAGGCCGTGCAGCACCAATGGCAGGGCGCGGGTCTTGAGTCGGATGACCGGTGTCTTGTGCTGGTAGGATGTAGTTTTGAGGCCGAGTACCGCTGCGGCGACTGTACTCGCCTGCTGTTGTATCGGTTCTATAAAACGGCAGGGATTACCATCCAGGCTGATGCAGTCGCCCAGCGCATATATATAGGGGTCACTGCTGCGCAGTAGTTGATCCACCAGAATACCGCCGTTAAACGCCAGTCCTGCCTGTTGTGCCAGGCGGGTGTCGGTCTTCAGGCCGGTGGCAGCGATCAGTTGATCGACTTCCAGTATTTCACCGTTCTCGAGTCTGACCTGTTTGCGGCCGTTTTCAGCACTGACACCCGCAACCTGAACCGAGGGCCTGTAGTTCACTCCCAGAGTCGACAGGCTTTGCTGTAAGGCCTGCCCGGCTTCAGGCGGTATAAGGCCGGTCAGTGGCAGTGCCTGCCGGTCCAGCAGAGTGACCTGATGCCCGGCACGGGTCAGGTCTTCTGCCAGTTCACAGCCCACCATACCGGCTCCCACAATGGCGACCTGTTGTGGTCCGCTTGCCAGTTGCTGCTGCAATCCGCTCCAGCCAGCCAGATCGTTGATGCGCCAGCAGAGCGAAGCAGGCAATTCATCCGGCAATGCCGGTTTTGCACCCTGTGCCAGCACCAGACGGATGTAGGGCAGCGTACCGCGTGTGGTACGCAGCTCATGGCGTGCGGCGCTCAGGCCGACAACAAAGGTGTCACTGAGCAGGCGCACACCCAGTCGGTTGGCGGCATCGACGGCCGTCTCTCTGATCAGTGCTTCGGGTTGCTGGCCACGGCTCAGGGCCACGGACAGTTCCGGTTTGTGATAGCGGTTGGCATTACAGGCACTGACCAGAGTGATGGGTATTTCCAGATCAAGGCTGCGGATCGCCTCAACCACTGACCAGCCAGCAATGCCGGCACCCACGACAATAATGCCGGGGGTGTGGCTGAAGCTGACGCCAGCGGGAGTGGCCGCAGCCGCAGTAAAGGGTTTGGCTTCCAGCAGTTCAAAATCGGATTTGGTGACGCCGCACAGAGGGCATTCCCAGTCATCCGGAATGTCTTTAAAACGGGTGCCTGGTGCCAGGCCACTGTCCGGGTCGCCCTGTTCTTCGTCATAAATCAGGCCACAGGCAAGACAGATATACTGCCGCCAGGGGCGCTCTTCAGGGTTGAATGTTGCAGCACTCATGCCGGCATCTCCTCTTGCATCAACCTGGCCATCTCCCAGCGCAGATGCTTGATGGCAGGTGTCACGATGGCAACGAAGTGGGCTTCGCGGATGCGCCGCTGCGGGGCGGAGTTCATCAGGTAGCCCCGTGCGCCCTGGTGCAACAGGGCCGATTGTGAGGCTTTCAGCGAAAGCTCAGCGCCATGTGCACGTAGCTCAAGTACATCAAGCAGGTAATCCTTGCTGCCATCGAAGGGGCTTTGCGCCAACTGCCCTGCCCGTGCGGCAATTTCATCAAACTCGGCCTGCAGCTCATCCGGTCGGTGATGCAAATACTGGTTAACATGTCCCAGTTGACCCTCGACATCGCGAATCGAGTCGATGGAACCCTGGATAACCCCTGCGGCGATGCCAACCTGCAACAGAACAAATGCGGCACGAATACGCTGGATAAACGGTCTGGCAGGGTCTGCAATGATCTGGTCTTCACTCACAAAGTAGTTATCCAGGGGGACTGCCCAAGTGCTGGTGCCTTCCATGCCGGAGAACTCCGGGCAGGGTCGCAGCGGCACCCGCTCGTCAATATCCAGCAGGAACATCACCTCATGAGAACGGCTGCCATCGGCGCGATCGACGGCAGCAATGGCGCCACAGTACTGGCCCGGTCCGATATGACTGACCCATGGCAGGGTGCCGCTGACGCTATAGCCGCCGGGCACCTTTGTCGCCTTCAGTGCCATTTTCTCGATTCCGGTCAGTGCCTTCATCGGGTTGGACAGGCCGGTACCACCGAAGGTGAGGCCTGTGACGTGGTTTTCCAGTCGGGCAAGCAAGGCCGGGTTGCCGGATTGCTCCATATATAGCCCGCAGACATCATGACACCAGGTCATGAAGCCGGTAGAACCACAATGACGGCTGATCTCCTGCATATTGGCCAATGCAAGGCCAAAGCGGCTGCCGTACTGGTTCAGGTGGGCGGCAAAGGCACCCGCCTGACCGAGGTCTGCCATGATATCGGTCGGGTAGTAACCCTCATGGTCGATACGGTAGGCAGCGGGGGCCAGCTGCTCCCGAGCGACTTTGGCCACATCAGCCAGTACCTGAGTATCATCCGCCCAGGGGGTGAAAAGTGAGGTGGATACAGCGACGTTGTTCATGGCATTCCTCTCCTGTCAGGTGTTGGGTTCAGTCCATCAGGCTGATGCTGAACGGGATCGGGTTGCGCATGGTGTTGGCGACCGGTGAGAAGTAGTTGGCATGTTGTACGATCTCATCCAGTACTTCCCGGCTGGCGTCACCTTCGACAAGCACCTTGACGCGAATGTCCTGAAAGCCCATCTGCTCGGGTTTCATCTCCGCGCCGCCGGCACCCCAGGCTGCGGGGTTGCCGATATCGCCCTCCAGGAAAATCTCCAGTTTGCTGAGTTTGACCTGCTTCCAGGTGGCAACGGCGGTAATACCGACGGCGAGGCAGCCACCCAGACCGGAGAGAACGATCTCACCCGGTGCCGGTGCGGTGTCTTCACCGAACAGATGCAGCGGTTCATCAACCACCACTTCGTGCTGGTTGATATGGCTGACGGTGCGGTACTGGCCGTCAGTGACGGTATGGACCTTGTTGGTACCGCGTGTGCCCGGGTTGTTACGGCCCTTGTCGGCAAATGCCATCAGCCCGTCTCGATCGATCGGACGCAGGTAGCGGGTGACGGTTTCAGATTTGGTGGCGGTTGCAGTGGTCATTGGCATATCTCCAGTCGTTTTGATGACACTGTTCAGTCCGGAGCGGACCTTTGCAGTGACTTGTCATGTATAAAGCAGGAGCTGTGCCAACCCGGTGAAATATTTTTTAGTCTATTAAAAACAATATGTTATGTTTTCAATCGGAGTTGGGCGACGGAGAGCGAGCGGGAGTGTCAGACATTGTCGGTATTACATTGTCCGACAATGTCCGGTAGTGACGGCGATCACTGGCTATCTGTCAGGGCCAGTTTTTCCAGCCGGTAGCGGAATTGGCGTGCGGTCATTCCCAGCAGAGCGGCAGCACGGGTCTTGTTGCCACCGGTTTGCTGCAGTGCCTCCAGCAACGGCTGTTCTTCATCTTCACGCACCCAGCTGTAGGGCCGTGAGCTGGATGACAAGGTACCAGCCGGACTGACCGGCTGGACCACTGCCGCATTGCGTTGGGGCAAGGGCGCAGGCGCTCCTTGCGGGGTGGCGGCCTGACCGGCTTCCAGGTGATTATTGATCACGGATTCCTGCCGCAGAATGCTTTCGATATCACCAATGCTGATGTTGCCATCCAGCGCGATCAGTACTGCCCGCTTGATCACATTTTCCAACTGACGGATGTTGCCCGGCCAGTTGTAGCTCTCCAGCCGCTCCATGACGCCTTTGCCAAACAGGGTGTAACGGCCATATTCGCGGTTGGCATTGAGCAGAAAATGGCGCGCCAGAATGCGTACGTCCCCGGTTCGTTGCCGTAACGGTGGCAAATGGATAGGGAAAACATTGAGACGGTAGAACAGGTCCAGCCGGAAGGTGCCCTGATTGACAGCCTCCTGCAGGTTCTTGTGCGTTGCGGTGACGATACGCACATCCACCGGAATATCACGAATGCCGCCTACCCGTTGAATCACCTGACTTTCCAGTACACGCAGCAGCTTGGACTGCAGCTCCATATTGAGGTCGCCAATTTCGTCCAGAAACAGGGTGCCGCCATTGGCCAGTTCAATCTTGCCCTGCTTGCTGGCCGTGGCGCCGGTAAATGCACCCTTTTCATGGCCGAACAGCTCCGATTCGAGCAGTTGCTCAGGAATTGCGGCACAGTTGATGGCCAGAAAGGGCTGATCACGGCGTTTGCTGTTCAGGTGCAGAATCTGCGAAAACCGCTCTTTGCCTGTGCCAGACTCACCCGTCAGCAAGACGGTTACCGGAGTGTCTGCCACACGAGTAATCTGCAACAGTGCATCACGCACGGCAGCACTTTCGCCCAGGATGCCGTAGTTGTTCTGCTGCTGCTCTAATGCTTCTTTCAACTCCTGATTTTCCTCACGCAGATGGCTGGTGCGCTCGTCAATCAAGCCGTTGATCTTGATAATCTGTGCAATGAAGGTAGCCAGGATGCGCAGGATCACCAGATCGGCATTGATTGCCCGGGGGCGCATGCGCAACCGATGGGCGGCCAGTACACCGACCGTGAGGTTGCCGTCCATGATGGGTACGGCAAGATAGGAGACTACTCCGTCCGGCAATGTTGCACGATCAACGGCACGGAACAGAAAGCCGGGCTCCTGATCCACATCCTGTACCACGACCTGCTGGCCGCTCTGCATTACCTTGCCGGTAATGCCCTCCTCGAAACTGTACAGGCCACGCTTGCGTTCGGTGTCGGTCAGACCGTAGCTATAACGGATACGCAACAGCCCGTCCGCGGTTGACGGCAATAATACACGGCCCCGGTTGAGCCCCAGCATCTGGGACATCAGCCGCAGGGTGCCGGTAATCGCGATCTCCGGAGTGCCGGAATGGCCAATCAGTTTGGCGGCTTCATGCAGTACCGTAAGGTCGGCAGCCCCGCGGTCATTGGCACTGGCAGCTGTAATGGATGAAATCTGCTCCTTGTCCATTTCAGTCATGCTCCTGTATGGAAAAGAGGGTCAACGACAAAAGCCCGCTCAGAAAGCAGGCTTTTGTGGGCGGAGGAATGGCAGTATCTATTCGACATGCCAATTGAAACGCTTGATGAGAAGACTGCAGATCGTATCCAGCCCATAACCGATCACGCCAATCACGATCACAATGGCGGCCAGGGTGTCATACGCCAGAGTGTCGCGGGCATCGTTGATGGCGTACCCAAGGCCACTGGTAACCCCCAGATACTCGGCCGGAACCAGTACGACCCAGGCAACCCCTACCGCCAAGCGTATGCCGGCCATCACATCGGTCATGATGGCGGGCAAAATGATCCTGTGTAGCATCTGGGGGCCGGACGCACCCAGATTTTTTGCCACCTTGAACCAGTTCGGGTCGATACGACGCACGCCATGGGCGGTGGAAAACATGATCGGCCAGACGGTTGCCATCACGATCAGAAAAATAATCGCGGCATCCCAGCTGGAAAATGCCAGTACGGCGATGGGCATCCAGGCCAGCGGGCTGACCATGCGCAGGAACTGGAAAGGCACGTTGGCAATCTTCATGGCGGTGCCGATGTAGCCGATCAACACGCCGACCGGTACGCCGATAATGACGCCCCAGAACAGGCCGACCAGCACCCGATACAGGCTTGATTGAATGGTTGGCCAAATCGAGCCACTGGCGACCAGATCATACAGCGCACTGAACGTAGGTGCCGGGGCAAAATTGGCAAAGGCCCACATGTCCGGGTCATTGGCAACCACGTAGCCACCGGCCCACCACACCACAAGCAGAGCCGTGATGCCGATGGCAGGGTAACGCAGCTGAGCCAACCAGCCCAGCAACGGTGCACAGTTCCTGCTGGTGATACTCATACGCTCCAGCGTCGGGGTTATCGGAGTGCTCATAGTTTGATCACCTCTTCACGCTCGAACGGGTTGTCAGCATTGAACCCCGGCCCCTGCTGCCAGCCGGTATGCTGCTCCATCGCCGCTTTGACGAAGCGGTAATCCACCAGATCCTCGGCAACGAAATCAGCATCCAGTTGCTGCAGGAAAGTGGTATCACCACCCACCAGCGTATTCTTGAGCTCATTGACGATCAGTTTGGTAGCCGATGGGTAGGGCCAGGGCTGAAAATCAATACGGCCGCTGCCCCAGCCCGGGTTCTGAATCGCATCGGGCGTGGCATAGCTGGCTTCGTCATACAGCGTCATGGCGCGCTCAATGATGTCCGCTTTCATCGGCAGGTAGCCCTTGCCGTCCTTGGACAACAAGTGAGCCACCTCTTTTTTGTTCTGTTGTGCATAGATCTGGGCACGAACGATGGCATTCATCACCTTCTGGCTCCAGACAGGATTGGCGTTAACCTGATTTTCGTTCATGCAGACCACGCAGCAGGGGTGGTTTTTCCACATATCACCGGTAAAGCGCAGCATTTTGCCACCGGCCAGCATTTCACCGACTGCGTTGAAGGGCTCGGCCACAATAAAGGCGTCGATCTTGCGTGCTGCCAGTGCTGGTGGCATATCCGGTGGCGGCATGATTTGCAGGTTCACCTCATTGGCTGCCAATGGCTCTCCCTGCGACTTGATAACCGGCGTAAGGCCCGCATGACGCAGCCCCATCTGCAGCACAATGTTGTGCATGGAATACCAGTACGGTACCGCAACCTGCTTGCCGCCGAGCTCGGCGAAGCTTTCCACACCGGTATGACGACCGACCACCAGACCGGAGCCATTCAGGTGCGCCCAGGACATGATTTTGACCGGGAAGCCGTTGTTGTAGCGCATCCAGATGGGAATCGGCTTGAGCAGGTGCACCAAATTGAATTTGGCGGCGGCAAAACCTTCCACCAGGGGTGACCAGCCACGCATCAATACGGGGGGCTCGGTTTTCAGGCCTTCATCCTCGAAATAGCCCTTGGCATGGGCTACCAGCAGCACGGTTGCATCGGTGATAGGCAGGTAACCGATACGCACCACCTCATCAGCCGGGGGCTGGATGCTGCCCCAGGCTGCACTGCTGGCCGTCAGTCCAAACGTAGCGGCCAGACCACCAACGGCGAGACTGTCTAGCATGAAATCGCGGCGGCTCATCTCATGATCCTGCAGATATTCCAGTTCAGAAGCGGAGATGGCATTGTGATCAATATCGTGTTTTTTCATGGTGAAGTCCTCAATGAATCAGGCAGGCTGGGCGTTACGCCGCATGCTCGGTGCTGTCTGTGCGCGCTTCAGGGTGGGTCTGGCGGCCGGCAAGACCGCTGTCAGTCCCTTTGAACTGCTCCATCAGACGGTCGCGCAAGGATTGAAAACCGGCGTCCATATGACGGCGTGGCCAGGACAGCTCTACGTTCAACTCATCCACAACGCGACCAGGGTTCTGTGACATGATCAGCACGCGATCGGCCATGGTGATCGCTTCATCAATATCGTGAGTGACAATCACCATGGTGATGCCGCGCGCACGACAGATGGCGGGCACCTCTTCCTGCAAGGCGGTGCGGGTAAAGGCATCGAGCGCCGAAAACGGCTCATCCAGCAGCAAAACCTCAGGTTCAGTGGCCAGTGAGCGTGCAAGCGCAACACGTTGCTGCTGGCCGCCCGACAGGCTCTGCACATTGACATCCTTTTTGTCGTGCAAACCGACCATATCGAGCAACTCGTCGACGCGTTGAGAGGTTTCGGCTTTGCTGATGCCCGCAAACAGCAGACCCAGCGCCGCGTTTTCCTTCACACTCATCCATGGGTACAGAGAAGCCTTCTGGAACATCATGTTCCACTTGGCACTGGGCCTTGAAACCTGATGCCCGTTGATACGGACACAGCCTTCCGATGGAATCAAAAGCCCTGCCAGCATGTGCAGCAGGGTCGATTTGCCACAACCGCTGCGGCCAATCAACGCGACCATCTCGCCGGGCTCGATGCGGTTTTCGATCTCTTTCAGTGTGGGGGCAGAGGATGGGGTAAAACGATGTGTGATGTAGTCCAGTGAAATAGTGGCGCCCATGGTGATGCTCCGGTCAAAGGGGGTCTGACCAGTAACAGCACGTTATATGCCATCTTTCCAAAAATCATGTTTTTCAAATGGTTAACTGTTTCGAGACGAGTTTGTCAGCCATTGTCATTCGGTAACATTGTCCGACAATGTCGCATTGTCACCGATATGCCCCGGAATCGAGCCACATGAAATGTAACGCCATATCAGGATCACGACTAAGAAACAGTTCCTTCTCAATTGAACATAAGGTGAGACTTACAATCCGGGATGGGTTTCATATCGAAACACCCAGCCTCAGACCTTTTCGCCCCGAGGATTCAGTCGCGGATGAGTCTCTTCTCCCCAAATCATAACCAGTGTGCCTGAAAAAAACATGGCGATGGCGACGAACCAGAAACCACTGCTCACCGCCCCGGTCAGGTGTGCCGCCACACCAAACCCCAGCGCGCCGATGCCGTAACCCAGATCACGCCAGAAACGGTAGATGCCAATGGCGGAACTGCGCCAGTTGGGGTGTGAAATATCTGCTACTGCGGCACTCAAGTTGGGATAGAGCAGCGCCATGCCGAAGCCGGTCACGGCAGCCGAAAAAGACCACCAGAGTATGCCACTGCCCACCAACATCAGCGCCACACCGCTACCGCAGATCCACATGCCCCAGATGATTGGCTTGAGCCGGCCGATATGATCCGACAGACGACCAGTGACAAACTGCGAGCCGCCCCAGACAAAACCATAGATACCGACAACCCAGCCGATGGCACCCAAACTTAGCCCCTGTTGATACAGGAACACCGGATAGAACACCCAGATCAGAGCATCGACAAATTTCTCCACCAGCCCGGCCTGACTGAACGCGGCCATACGCTTGTCGGTCCAGCTCATCAGTGCAAAAACTTCAGCCGTGGTCGGCGTATCAGAGATGTTCTGTGGCAGGCGCGCCCGCGGCCCAATGGCATTGCCGCTGGCATGGCGAGCACTTTCAGCCTTGGCCCAGTCATGGGTTTCACGCACCAGCAGCAGCACCAGTAAAGTCGCCAGCACGATCACCGCGGTCCCAAACACAAACAGCCCCATCCGCGGTCCGAGTCCTGTCGCCAGATAGCCTGTGATGATACCCGCCAGCGCCACCCCGACATAGCCGGAAAACTCATTCATCCCCATGGTGAAGCCGCGCTCATCCGCTCGGGTGATATCCATTTTGGCGGTCTGGGTCATTGACCAGCACAGCCCCTGATTAACTCCCAGCAGTACCGTGGCCGCTACAATCCAGCTCCAGGATGGCGCATACAACACCATGAACGGGATCGGGATCGCGGCCAGCCAGCCCAGCAGCAGTACCTTTTTGCGCCCAATGCGTTCTGCCATGCGCCCAGCCACGAAGTTAAGCGTCCCTTTTACAAAGCCGAAGGCCACCACAAAGGCGGTCAGCATCATGAAAGAGCCCTTGGCAACACCGAACTCTGATTCGGCCAGCGCCGGCACCACCGTGCGCATCATGCCGATGGTGAGACCGACAAGAAACACCTGGATCAGCTGTTGGCTGAACTGATGCAGGTTTTCACGGATACCGTGTTGGTAGTCGGTGTAGTGCTTTTCTGTCGCCTGCATCGCACGCTGCTCCTGAACCGTGTGTGGGATTTATCAGGCATGCACAGAAACACGCCATAACATTCAATTGATTAATAGAATGATGGCGCGCAAAGTCTCTGTCAAGGCGTTACAATGCGTTCCGTAACGGGAGGAATTGCAATGACATCACAACAAGACCTGCTGGACACCCTGGCGCTGGTCGGCAAGGCACTGGGCAACGGCCATCGACTTGCACTGCTGGAGCGGCTGGCCCAGTCTGAAGCGGCGGTAGAGATACTAGCCGATACCTCGGGGCTGACGGTTGCCAATACCTCCCAGCATCTGCAACACCTGCGCCGGGCCGGGCTGGTGACAGCCACTCGGTCCGGCAAGCAGATGATCTACCGCCTCACCGATGCACGCACGCTGACGCTGATCGAATTGATGCGTCAGATTGCCTACACCAATCTGGCCGAGATGGAACGATTGGTTGGGCAACTGTTTGCCGATGACAATGCAGACGAAGCCCTGGACCCCGTTTCACGGGACATGCTGCTGCAAGGGCTGAAAACCGGCTCTCTTGCTCTGTTGGATGTGCGCCCTGCCGATGAATTTCAGGCCGGCCACCTGCCCGATGCGATCAATATTCCGATCGGCCAGCTGGAGCAGATGTTCAACCTGCTGCCCAAAGACAAGGAGATCGTCGCCTACTGCCGTGGCCCCTATTGCGCTCTATCCCATGAGGCAGTCAAGCGGTTGCGTGAAAAAGGCTTCAGAGTACGGCGCTTTGCCGAAGGCTATCCGGAATGGAAGGCGGCTGGCCTGCCCGTGATGTAAAAGACAGGAGCACCCATGACCTCTTTATTCGATGAGAACACGCCCATCACCGAGTCCAGGCTCAACGTGATTGCACACATGCCAACAGCCAGCCTGCCTGTATTGATGGATGATGCGTTTGCACAGAAACTGTCAGATGCCGATTTCATGCGGATCGCGGTGCTGCTTGCCCACAAAAGCCGTGACGAGGGCGGTTGCCCCATCGGAGCCGTGATCATCGATAATGCTACGCGCCGTATTCTGGGCAAGGGGCACAATACACTGGTGCAGGAAAGTCATCCCTACAACCATGGGGAAACATCAGCCATCCGAGATGCCGGCAGGATCGACTTCAGCCATACCACTCTGTTCACCTCGCTCAGCCCATGCGATGTCTGCGCCACCCTGCTTTACATGCGTGGCTTCAGCCGTATCGTGGTGGGCGACATCACCAACGCCTGCGGCACTGAAGCATTGCTGCGCAGCAAGGGCATTCAAGTCGACATTCTGGAAGACCGGCAAGGAATTGAACTGTATGCGCGTTTCAGAGCGGAACAGCCGCAGCTGGAGCGTGAAGACTGGCGAGGCGTTGCCGCCACAGATTCAAAAAGTGGGAGCTGAAGCCGCATCCAATAAAAACGCCTCGCCGAAAACCGCTGTTCTCGACGAGGCGCTATGGCCTACAGGCCGCTACTCAGTACTTACGGCTGCTTGGTGGTGCGCAGGTAAGGCAGCTTGATATCGATTTCACCAAATTTGGCTTTCGCGTCTTCATCATTCAGTGACAGCGCCACAATCACGTCCTGACCTGCAACCCAGTTCGCAGGTGTAGCAATCGGCACCTGATAGGTCGCCTGCAGCGCATCCAGTGCACGCAGTACTTCGGCGAAGTTACGGCCAACGGACATTGGGTAGGTCATCGCCAGCTGCAACTTCTTGTCAGGGCTGAAGATGAACACGACACGTACGCTGGCAGAATCGGCAGCAGTACGGCCATCCGGCAGGTATGCATCAGCCGGCAGCATATCGAGCGCCTTGGAAACGGCCAGATCATCGTCTGCAATGATCGGGAATTTGGCCGGTGCACCACAAAACTTTTCGATATCGGCTTTCCATTCAACGTGTTCGTCCACGCCGTCAACAGACAGGCCAATCACCTTGGTGCCGCGCTTTTCCCACTCGGCAGCCAGCTGAGCCACTGCACCGAATTCGGTGGTGCAGACCGGCGTGAAGTCTTTCGGATGGCTGAACAGGATCGCCCAGCTGTCACCGATGAAGTCGTGCAGTTTGAAATCGCCCAGATCCGTTTTCAGATCAAGGTTGGGTACGGTGTCATTAATGCGAAGTGCCATCTTTTATTTCTCCAGTTGTCGTCCGTTTAAGCGCGCCCTCGCGCTCAATGAGAACATAATAGAATAAGCTTATAATTTTATTAAATTTAGCTTTTCAATCGAAATAATAGTAAAGCCTTATGAGGTTGTCGTTGGAATCCTGCTCGATAGCTCACCATCAACACCAGACCAAACAGCCTATTGAGCGTCACATGCCACTACGGCACGGCTGACCAGTTGTTTCAGATAGCGGGCGAACAGGTCGCCCCGGGGAAAAGCTGGAGCACGGCGACGCACTGTTTTCGCGCAAGTATGATCAGGCGACGGCGATGGTGATCTTTGATCGCGTCTTCGTGCCATGGGAGAGAGTGTTCTATGCCAGTGACTGGGAACACAGTCACGTTTTGACCTACAGCTATGCGACTCACCACCAGCACAGCTGCATTGCAGCTCAGGCAGGTTTTGGCGACCTGCTGATCGGTGCCGGCGCCCTGGTGTGTGAGGCCAACGGCCTTGATCCTGATCGCAAAAGCAACCTGCGCGACCCGATGGTCGAGCTGATCAAGATAACGGAGGGGTTCTACGCCTGTGGTGTCGCCGCCAGCGTCTATGCCACACGGGACCCGTACAGCGGCACCTTCATGCCGGCCCCGGTCTTCAGCAATATCGGCAAGCTGTTGCTGGCAACACAGATCTATGACATGCACCGCCTCGCCCATGAAGTCTCAGGCGGGCTTATTGTCGCGCTGCCCGGCCCCGACGAGGACCATAACCCGGCCACGGCGGCCAGCCTGGCCGAAGTACTGCAGGCCAACGCCGACATCCCCTACGACAAGCGCATCCAGAGCGCCCGTTTCATTGAGGATTTGACCGCCTATCATCAGGGCGGCTGGTACTCGGTCATCAGTCTGCACGGCGGTGGCTCACCCGCTGCCATGAAGCAGGAGATCAGGCGTAACTACCCGGTAGGCTCGAAGGTGGAGCTGGTGGAACGCCTGCTTGAGCGTGGGGTACTGCATGACGAGAAACGCTCGATCACCAAAAACCGTCAACCGGGTCGCTGCTGTGATACGGGATGCACCACACCTGGCCAGCCCATGATGGTGTCCTTGAAAGAAGTTTGACAGCTGTCGGTGGGGCACTAGCGAGATCACCGGGATTATACCCGGTGACCCTGAACGCCAGCGGTTACAGCAGATGCTGGCCGAGGGGGATCCGACCAACGCTCTGAATCACAGTAAGCGGCAGTGGCTCTGATACGGGGCTACCCCTAGCCAAGCCCCTTTTGCAGCAACCGCAGACTCTCTTTCAGCGCCTTCTGCTGTTCATCACTGAGGCATGACATCACCTGCTGCTCGTGCTCGATCGCCTTGTCCAGCAACTGAGTTGCCAGTTGCTGTCCCTTTTCGGTGAGGCGGAAGCAGCTGCCTTCAACCTGCAGCAAGCCTTTGTCCTGCAGCCATTCGCCGGTGAACACCAGCTCTTTCGTGGGCTGTGAAACAAAACGACTGATCTGCTCCTGCTCCATCGCTTCGCCATCGGCCAGCAGCGTCAACACACGCCACTCCTCGGCGGTCACGCCAAAATGGCTCAACCTTGGGTAAAAGTCTGAGGCGTAGGCGTTGAGTGTCTGGCGCAACTGGAACAACAGGTAGTCACCCAGAAACCCCCTTGCTTCCAGCGAGCCGGTCGGAGCCTGCACCGCCGGATGGGTTTCAGGCACTGCATAGCGGCCGTTATGGAACACCAGAGAGCTGACATTCTCCTCATAGGAGTAGTCCGTCACTTCACCAACAATGATGAAGTGATCACCACCCTCGTAGACACTCCAAGTCTTGCAGCCAAACCACGCGGCAGTGCCGTGCAGCAGCGGTGAGCCATGCTGATCGTCACGGGTGTGGATGCCGGCAAACTTGTCTTCGCCTCGGCGTGCAAAGCGGTTGGAGATTTCAACCTGATCATTGCGCAGCACGTTGATGGCAAAGGATTTCCCACGGGTGAACGCATCCAGACTATACGCTCCCTTGTCGATACTCCAGAGCACCAGCGCGGGCTCGATCGACAGGGTATTGAAGCTGCTGGCAGTCATGCCGATGGGGTTGCCTTCGGCATCGCGCGTGGTCATCACGGTTACGCCGGTGGGAAACTTGCCCAGCGCCCGGCGAAAATCTTTCGGATCAAATGGCATCACAGCCTCCGGTTCAGGTCAGCACAGTCAGGAAGCGTTCGTTCAACTGACGGTCATGGTAGAAGATCGCCTTGCCCAGCTCGGTCGCGTCCCAGGTCACCGGCTCGTGGTCCGGGTAGTGGTAGTCGCCACCGGCGAAC
>Ga0209345_10003962_pt1 | contig 14693 bp, 13 predicted proteins | sample Cruoilmetagenom7_FD_187294 | JGI IMG/M metagenome (GOLD analysis project Ga0209345, IMG submission 187294) | Oil polluted marine microbial communities from Coal Oil Point, Santa Barbara, California, USA - Sample 7 (SPAdes) (version 2) | ecosystem: Environmental > Aquatic > Marine > Oil seeps ... | reverse complement strand
GAAGGGCGCGCGGATCGCGGGCTCGCTGCACATGACGATCCAGACCGCCGTGCTGATCGAGACCCTGGTGGCGCTGGGCGCCGATGTGCGTTGGGCGTCGTGCAACATCTTCTCGACCCAGGACCACGCCGCCGCAGCCATCGCCGCCAGCGGCGTGCCGGTCTTTGCCGTCAAGGGCGAGACGCTGGAAGAGTACTGGGATTATGCCGACCGCATCTTCGACTTCGAGGACGGCGGCGCCAACATGATCCTCGACGACGGGGGTGACGCCACGCTTTACATCCTGATGGGCGCCCGTGTCGAAGAGGGCGAGACCGACCTGATCGAGACCCCGACCAGCGAGGAAGAGGTCGCACTGTTCGCCCAGATCAAGAAGCGGATGGAGAAGAGCCCGGGCTGGTTCGTCAAGCAGCGCCACCTGATCCAGGGCGTGTCGGAAGAAACCACCACCGGCGTGCATCGCTTGTACAAGATGATGGAAAAGGGGCACCTGCCCTTCCCCGCCATCAACGTGAACGACAGCGTTACCAAGTCGAAGTTCGACAACAAGTACGGCTGCAAGGAATCGCTGGTCGACGGCATCCGTCGCGCCACCGACACCATGATGGCCGGCAAGGTCGCGCTGGTCTGCGGCTATGGCGACGTGGGCAAGGGCTCGGCCGCCTCGCTGCGCGGCGCCGGTGCCCGCGTCAAGGTGACCGAGGCGGACCCGATCTGTGCGCTGCAGGCGGCGATGGACGGGTTCGAGGTGGTCCTGCTGGAGGATGAGGTCGCTAGTGCCGACATCTTCATCACCACCACCGGCAACAAGGACGTGATCCGCATCGAGCACATGCGCGAGATGAAGGACATGGCCATCGTCGGCAACATCGGCCATTTCGACAACGAGATCCAGATTGCCGCCCTCAAGAACCACAAGTGGACCAACATCAAGGACCAGGTGGACATGATCGAGATGCCCAGCGGCAGCCGGATCATCCTGCTGTCCGAGGGGCGTCTGCTGAACCTTGGCAACGCCACCGGGCACCCCAGCTTTGTCATGTCGGCCAGCTTCACCAACCAGGTGCTGGCGCAGATCGAGCTGTTCACCAGCGGCGAGAAGTACAAGAACGAGGTTTATATCCTGCCCAAGCACCTCGACGAAAAGGTCGCCCGCCTGCACCTGAAGAAGATCGGTGTGAAACTGACCCAGCTGAGCGCGGAACAGGCCGAGTATATCGGGGTCTCTCCCGAAGGCCCGTTCAAGCCCGAGCACTACCGCTACTGATTTCTGGAGCACTTTCATGTCCCGCAAGAACTATATTTTCACCTCCGAGTCCGTCTCGGAGGGCCACCCCGACAAGGTCTGTGACCGGATTTCCGACGCTGTTCTCGATGCCTTCCTCGCCGAGGAGCCCGAGGCGCGTGTCGCCTGCGAGACCTTCGCGACGACGGGCATGGTTGTCATCGGCGGCGAGGTCGGCCTGTCCGACCAGGAGCAGCTCAAGAACTACATGGGCCGAATTGGCCAGATCGCCCGCGATTGCATCAAGGACATCGGCTACGAGCAGGAACATTTCCACTGGAACACCTGCCACGTGCTGAACTTCCTGCACGAGCAGTCGGCCCATATTGCCCAGGGCGTCAACGCCGCCGACAACAAGGACGAGGGCGCCGGCGACCAGGGCATCATGTTCGGCTATGCCACCGACGAGACCGAGGCGCTGATGCCGGCGCCGATCCAGTATTCCCACGCCATCCTGCGCCGCCTGGCCGAGGTGCGCAAATCCGGCGCCGAGCCCAGCCTGCGCCCCGATGCCAAAAGCCAGCTCTCGGTGGTCTACGAGGACGGCAAGCCGGTCGGCATCAGCTCGATCGTGCTCTCCACCCAGCACGCGAGCGAGGATCAGACCAGCGACGACATCCGCGCCATTGTCGAACCCTACATCCGCGAAGTGCTGCCCGAGGGCTGGGTCACGCCGGACACCGAATGGTGGGTCAACCCGACCGGCACCTTCGTGATCGGCGGCCCCGATGGCGACGCCGGTCTGACCGGGCGCAAGATCATCGTCGACACCTACGGTGGCGCGGCGCCCCACGGTGGCGGCGCTTTCTCGGGCAAGGATCCGACCAAGGTGGACCGCTCGGCGGCCTATGCGGCGCGCTACCTGGCCAAGAACGTGGTCGCGGCGGGGCTGGCGCGGAAATGCACGCTGCAGCTGTCCTATGCCATCGGGGTGAGCAAGCCGCTGTCGATCTACATCGACACCCACGGCACCGGCGAACTGCCCGACGAGGTGATCGAAAAGGCGGTCGGCGGGGCGATGGACCTGACCCCGCGCGGCATCCGCGAGCACCTGCAGTTGAACAAGCCGATCTACCAGCGCACCGCGGCCTATGGCCACTTTGGTCGCGAACCCGATGCCGACGGCGGCTTCAGCTGGGAAAAAACCGACCTGGCCGAGGCACTGAAAAAGGCGGTCTGAGGCCGGCAGCAGCCGTCCCCCCCGTCCGAGATGCCGAGCGGGGGGGACGGGATGTCACGCGTTCAGGCTTGTGGTCGTGGCGCTCCCGTGACGAACTTGTCCCATAAGGCTTCCTTCCATTCATGGGAAGGGATCGCACCATCAAACAGTGGGATCAAACACCTAGCGGCCGACGAGCCGTTCGAAGGCCGCGATCCGTGTTTCGTATTCGGGGAGCAACTCCTCTTCGATGGCGTCATCATCGAACTTGCCGCGCTCAAATTGGTCGATCCAGATCGGGATCAGCGTGCGGCAGATCGCGCTTCCAGGTCATGAGGTTCTCCTCATCAGAACCACGAACCTGTTAATTTCTTCACGCCCAGTGGTCCAGCCCGAGGGGCGCACTCCATACCGTGGCCCAATTTTGCATCGTCGTTCTCACAAGTGCTGTCAAGAGGAGCTACTCAACCAAGCATCAACGACGTTCAGCTTTCTGGCTTGCACATTCCCCACGAGACATAGAAAACAAACTGAGCATTGTTCAAGTATCCAAATCAGGTGCCGCATCCAACGGGAAGGAAATAGTACATGAAGGTCGCTGTTGTGGGTTTGGGGTATGTAGGGCTTTCAAATGCAATCCTTCTAGCGCAGAATAACGAAGTTGTTGCGGTGGATGTCGTGCAATCTCGTGTGGACATGGTGAACGCCCGTCGCTCACCGATAATAGACTCGGAATGTGAAGCGTATCTGGCGAGTCACGACCTGTCGTTGAAGGCGACGACAGATCCGGAGCTAGCCTATCGTGAAGCGGACTATGTGATCATTGCCACTCCGACGAATTACAACTCACAAACTAATCAATTCGACACCTCGACCGTCGAAGGGGTGATCCAGCAGGTTCGAAAAATTGCACCGCAAGCGGTTATGGTAATCAAGTCTACGATTCCTGTTGGGTTTACTGAACGTATCCGGGGCGAGACCAGGTGTGAAAACATCATATTCTCGCCCGAATTCCTGCGAGAAGGGCAGGCGCTCTATGATAACCTACATCCATCTCGCATCATTGTGGGGGAACGTAGCCAACGCGCTCAGATCTTCGCCGAATTGTTACGCGCGGGCGCAATTGAGAAAGATTGTCCCGTGCTGTTCACCGGCCCGACCGAAGCGGAAGCGATCAAGCTCTTCGCAAACACGTATCTCGCGCTCCGGGTAGCATATTTTAACGAGTTGGATAGCTACGCTCTGATGCAAGATCTCGACACTCGGGAAATTATCGAGGGTGTAGGCCTTGATCCACGTATTGGTGCCCACTACAATAACCCGTCTTTTGGTTATGGGGGGTACTGCCTTCCCAAGGACAGCAAGCAGCTTCTTGCAAATTACGGCAATGTGCCGCAAAATCTGATTAAGGCTGTGGTGGACGCCAATAGAACTCGTAAAGACTTCATTGCTGACAGAATCCTCTCGGAACATCCAAGTGTGGTCGGGGTGTACCGGCTTGTTATGAAGGAGGGTTCTGACAACTTTAGGCAAAGCGCTATCCAGGGTGTTATGAAGCGGATTCGGGCCAAGGGAATTAAGGTGATTGTCTACGAGCCAACCTTGAAGGCGCAGGAGTTCTTTTCCGCGCCTGTCGTCAGGGACTTGAACAAGTTTAAAGCCGACGCAGATCTAATCATAACCAACCGTTGGTCGGATGAAGTATCCGATGTTGCCGAAAAAGTGTTCACCCGCGACTTGTTCGGAATGAGCTAAATAGAGAATAGGCGTGCGAGCATGGTTTAACACCGAAGATCGTATAACTCATTGTCATGAGTAGAGCAGTTTCACACCTGATCTCCGGAGCCGGCCCTGCTTCTTAGAAGGCAGGGAGCAGCAGCCACGGAACAAAAACCACACCTCCACTTAAAACGCTACAAATTTGAGATGTGCTCATGTTGAATAAAATTTTCGTCACTACCCCATGCTTGAATGCGATCGAGACGCTGGACCGCACGATTCAAAGCGTTGTCACTCAGGCCGGTGATTTTTTTATCCGCTACCATGTGCAGGATGGCGGGTCAACGGATGGTACACTGGATAGGTTAAACTGGTGGCAACGCCGACTGGCCAAGGATAATTTTCCAACCCAATGTTTAGGACTTGAATTCACTTTTGCCTCCGCCCCTGACAACGGCATGTATGACGGGCTGTGTACGGGCTTCGACGCGATGCGCATCGCTCCTAACAGCTTTATGACTTGGATAAATGCTGACGATACTCTTATGCAGGGCGCGTTCGCCTTCATTTCAGAAGTTGAGCGTCAGTTCAAGAAAGAACAGGTTTCTTGGGTTGGGGGTGCTGCTTCAGTTTTCCGTAGTAATATTCCTATTGCCGGTTTCGACAATCCAGTGCCCACTCTAGCGCTTCAGCACGGTGTCTGCGACGGGAAGCATTGGAACTTTCTACAACAAGAGGGCACCTTTTTTCGAAACTGGCTATGGAAGGCTGTCGCACCAGATGAGACGGTCCGACCGATGCAGTTAGCCGGAGACTGGAATCTATGGCGGCAATTCGCCCAGAAAGTTCCATTGGCTCAAACCAGTTTCACCTTAGGTAATTTCCGGATTGAGAAAGGACAGTTATCTGAACGTTTCCGAGAAAAATACCGTTCGGAAATGGAAAAAATTGTGTCCTCCGCCGAACGAAAGGCGGCGATGGAGGAAATGGCGCAGGGCAAAGCAGTGTTCCGTCATTTCCTTCGAATAGACTATTCTGACTCTCGCCTGTCTCTCGTTGAGGAGGGTTGCAATGGTCAACTCTCACACAACTATCACAAGATATTCGGGGAATATCCGAACATCCCCAAAAACAGTGGCCATAGAAAAATTATTTGTAAAGGTGATCTGGTAACATCGAACGTAACTAAGGAACTGGATGAGATCATTTCCTTTCAAGGCAATATTCTCGCTTATGATCATAATTGGCAGTTCCCGGCTATCACTGAACAGCATGCCTTCCATCGACTTCGCGATCTAAATATGATTCCCGACACAGTAACCTATGTCGCTTACCCTTGGGCCAATTTAATCGACAAATTGCAGACTAAGGCGAGGGATGCCCATATTCACTTGAGGCATTTTCGGCAGTTTTGTCGTCGAGTTCCAAAAGATACGATCAAGATCACAGTTTGCCAGCACATTAAGGCGAAAGAGTTTTTGAGTATATTTAGGGAGGCAGGAATATCAGAAATTTTCTGGAGTCATGCCACTCACGCCGACGTCACGACTCCACTCCGAGACGGGATTAGATTTCATCCATTTCCACTTTACCCGGTTCAAATTAGCCAGGAACAGTCTGGCTTGCCCTCCAGTGAAAGGCCATATCTGTTTTCGTTTATTGGGGCCAGATCAAATCATTATTACCTAACTTCTGCTCGAGAATGGATCATTGATTTTCTTGCTGACCACCCCAACGGCTTGATCGTTGGGCGAGACAGTTGGCATTATAATAAGGTCGTTTACGAGCACCAGATCCTTCCTGTTGAGCGCCGTGAGGGCAGTGCCGACGCGCTGGTGGATCTCTCGTCATCGGAGCAATTCAAGAGCTCGCTGGCAAAAAGTATCTTCTCGCTTTGTCCGTCTGGGTCAGGTCCGAACTCGATACGATTGTGGGAAAGTATCGGGGCCGGGGCAATTCCCGTAATATTGGCCGATACTTGGGCTCCGCCCGGGGATTCCCGCCTGTGGGAGCTCGCGGTCGTCTTTTGTAAGGAAACGCAAGCGGATATTCGCGCCCTTCCGAACCGGCTGGTTAAGATTGCCGCAAAACCGGAAAGGCTGCTCCAAATGCGGCATGCGATGCGGCAACTCTGGCTGCTCTATGGTCCGCATAACTTCGTGAACGATATCCAAGCCTCTCTTCTGGCACGGAACTGTTCTGAGGGAACACAAGAGGAAACAGCGTCGGATCATCCACCCATTGTACCCAATCCGGGCGATGACGTCACGGCCCGGAAAATGCTGCTGGACTGGTCCAGCCGGTTGCTTTTGGCCCCGACCGAAACCCTTCCTTTGATTGAAGCGGACTTGGAGTCGCTGGATATTTTGGGTCAAGCGCAGAAATGCGTCGGTATGGATGATCTTTCGGAGCATTTCCAATCTGTTCTGGCCCTTGCCCGCAAGTCGGCCAAGGGCTCACAAAAATTAGGTGCGCCCACTATTCAGCGTGGGACGGCGCCAAAGATTTGCCTGTTCGGCCGCCACTCTAACCGGACACCATTCAGTTATGCACCTATCCGTCGCGTGATTGGTGACCGTGTAGCCTGGGTCAAGAGTCCTGAGGCAGCAGATATTATTCTCACGGGCTTCAATATCGATTTTCGCGATAATGCTGAGCGCTTACTATCCCTTAGGAACGGAAAAACCGATCCGCGCTTTGTCGTTATGTCCGAGGAGCCTTTGTGGGACGTTACCTGGAGTGGCCCGTTCACTGGGCGGAATGGGAAAATTTCAATTGATGACAATGAAATTTCGTATCTGTTCCTTAACCACGAAACGTCAGATATTTTTAATTTTGAGGATATTCCCTATTTTGTCCTCACCGACGATCGCTTCGCTCTGCGCTATAGCATCATGATGTCACAACATGCGGAACAGGACAGAGCGACGTTGCTAGCGCGTTGGGCATCAGCACCGATCCAGAGCGCATTCTTTGTCGAATACCGCAAAGGAGAAAATTACGCTGGCCGCCTCCCCGAGAGAGATATTTTTAGATTGAGTCAGTACCGTACAGAAGTGGCCGAGGCTTCTAGTGGTGATGGTGTGTTACGCGTTGGTAAGGGTTGGGGGGAGGATGGTCGACGCCAAGACCTGCCTGATTGGCATTTGGATAAGTTGGCGCACCTTTATGGGCGAAGTAGAATGTCCGCAGCTTATGAGAACGTGCATCAGAAAAGCTACATTTCTGAGAAAATTTTTGATGCTTTTGCCGTTGGATCTATACCAACATATTGGGCGAGCCCGTCCCATCGGATTTTTGAGCTTGTACCGGAGGACGCTATGGTGAACACCTTCGATTTAAAGGCGTCTGACGCGGCTCATTATTTGGCGGATTTTGATCCTGACCCGGAATTGGCTGACGCCTGGTTGGCAACCTGTTCGAGTTTGCGCGACAAATTCCGTAATCTCTCATTGATTTGCAGTGAGCGGCGCCGAGTTGCGGAAGCTGCACTAAAGGCCATCTCTGAGGTGTTGTGACCAACACCTTGGTCTACAACTTCTGTGGTCGCCGCCGGCTCAGTTGCACAAATCCCGTGAGAAATTCATCCTGTTAATCCAGCATGGTAGCTGGGATGCATGAGCAGGAACTGGCTAACCTACAACGAAGCGCTCAAGCAGCGTGGCTCGCTGACGATCTGGTTCGACCTCGAGATGGCTTGGCATGCCGCGCCGAAAGGCCAGCGTGGCCGCCAGCAGACCTACAGCGATACCGCCATGCAGACTTGATGTGGTGGATACCCCCGCCCGACAGTATCGCAGTGTGTCAAGGTGGTGAGGTTATCATCGGGACATGGGAGGGGTGCCCATGAAGAAGTTTGCCATAGTCGGAGTGGATTTGGCCAAGAATGTCATTCAACTGCACGGCGCGGGTGCCGAAGGTAGAGCCACGCTGAAGAAGCGCTTGGGTCGGCAGGTTTCTTGGTAAACGGCGTCTGCGCCCCACGTTGTAGCGCTTATCCCGTGCTGCGAGATCTCGCGCATCTCATAGTGGGGGGTGCGTTTTGCAATGTGCGCTACAAATTCGTTTCTCAAATCGTTGGGCGTCGAAATCTACGCTTCGAGCCACCGGCGTTGGCCGGATGAAGCCAAGGCCCAGGCGGTAGCAGATACGCTTGAGCGGGGCGCGACCGTGAATGGCGTGGCGGCTCGCTATGGGGTCTTACCCAACCAGCTGTCGGCCTGGCGCCGGTTGGCGAAGCAGGGAAAGCTGGTGTTGCCAGCGGTCGAGGTGGATGAACCGGTCCGCCCATGCACTCGCGGCTTCACCATGTTGATGCCGTCGCAAGGCGTCCGGATTCTGGTAGCGACGAAGCCTGTGGGCTTCCGCAAAGGTCATGACGGTCTGGCGGCGCTCGTGCAGTCAGCGCTGGCGGAAGATCCGTTCACGGGCACGGTCTTCGTATTCCGAGCCAAGCGGGCGGACAGGATGACGATTCTGTTCTGGGACGGCAGCGGCCTGGTCATGGCCTACAAGCAGCTCGAAGAAAGCACATTCACATGGGGCGGTGCCATGACGTTGAACCGGGCCCATTTCGAAGCGCTGTTTGCCGGGCTGGACTGGCGACGGGTGCGGTCCTTGGAGGCGCGCCGGCCGGCTGTGGCAGAGTGACTCGGTCGGGCAGAATGCCTGCCCATCGAGGTGCCGATCAGGGTATGGTCCGGCCATGTCCAGCACCCCGCCCATCGACCTCTCGGCCATTCCCGAAGACCAGCGTGACGCTGTTCTGGCAGTGCTGCGCGAGCGGGATGCGCTTCGTCGGGAGGCAAACAACGCTTGGAACACCTCGTTGCTGAGCTGAACCATGCTGTGCATGGCAAACGGTCCGAGAAGTTGAACGAGGCTGAACGGCAGTTGGCCTTCGAAGACCTTGAGACAGCGGTGACCGAGGCCGAGACACAGCGGGATGAACAGGCGCCGCCGCAAGCGCCCCCGCGCAGGGCCGTCCGGCGTAATCGTGGCAATCTACCCAAGGACCTCCCGCGGATCGAGAAGGTGATCGAACCGGATAGCCTGGACTGCCCATGCGGGTGCGGGACAATGCACCAGATCGGCGAGGACTGCACTGAACCGCTGGATATCATCCCGACGCAACTGCGCGTCATCGTGACGGTCCGTCCCAAGTATGCCTGCCGCACCTGCGCCGAAGGGGTCAGCCAGGCTCCGGCGCCGGCCCACCTGATCGAGGGCGGGCTGCCGACCGAGGGTGCCGTCGCGCACGTGCTCGTTGGCAAGTTCTCGGACCACTTGCCTTTATACCGCCAGAGCCAGATCCTCGCCCGTTCCGGGGTCGACCTCCACCGCAGCACGCTTGCCGATTGGGTTGGCATCGCGGCCTTCCACCTCGGCCCGGTGGTCGACAGGCTGGCCGAGCACCTGAAGACATCAACCAAACTCTTCATGCCCTCTCGGCAGAATCCCGCGGATGCGCCTGCCGGGTAATAGACGAGACCACCGCCCCAGTGCTGGATCCGGGACGAGGTCGGACAAAGACCGGGTATCTCTGGTCGCTGGCCCGGGATGACAGGGGGGTGGGGCGGCGAGGACCCGCCCGGCGTGGTCTTCACCTATGCCCCGGGCCGCGCCGGGGAAAATGCAGCGAAAATCCTGCAAGGCTTTGACGGCATCCTGCAACTGGACGGCTATAGCGGCTACAACCGGCTGACGCGTCCCTCCCGCAAGGGCGGCGATCCAATCCGCGTGGCGCATTGTTGGGCCCATCCTGCCGAAATGGGCGCGGCGGTCGCGCAGCCACGATGCCCTGCTACCAATCCTCTACCTGCGCGGCATTTCCACCGGCGGCTTCCGGGAGGCGCTCTCTGCGATCCTGGGGGCGGAGGCGCCAAACCTGTCGCCGAGCGTGATTTCGCGCCTGACCGAGGAATGGCAGCAGGAATATGACCACTGGCAGCGCCGTGATCTTTCGGCGCGGCGGTATGTCTACATCTGGGCGGACGGCGTCTACCTCTAGGCCCGGATGGAGCCGCAGGCCGAGTGTATCTTGGTCATTCTCGGGGCCACGCCCGAAGGAAAGAAGGAGGTCGTCGGCTTCCAGGTTAGCGTGCGCGAAAGCGCGCAAAGTTGGCGCGAGTTGCTGGTCGACATCAAGGCCCGCGGCCTTGCCGTCCCGCCGGATATCGCCGTGGGAGACGGGGCCATGGGGTTCTGGAAGGCACTCGACGAGGTCTTCCCAAGCGCGCATCATCAGCGGTGTTGGGTCCACAAGATCGCCAACGTGCTGAACAAGTTCCCGAAGTCCATGCAGCCGACGATGAAGGTCGACCTGCGCGAGATCTGGCAGGCCGAGACCCGCGCCAAGGCTAAGGCAGCCATGGACATCTTCGCCGAGAAATGCAGGATCAAGTACGAGAAGGCGGTGACCTGCCTGACAAAGGACCGCGACGCGCTGTTGGCTTTCTACGACTTCCCGGCCGACCATTGGGATCACCTGCGTACGGGTAACCCAATCGAAAGCGTCTTCGCCACCGTCCGACACCGGACTGTGCGAACCAAGGGGCGTTGTCGCAGAAGACGGCGAAACTCATGGTCTTCAAGCTCGTTCAGACCGCCGCCAAAACATGGCGCCGCCTGAAGGGCGCGAACCGGTTGCCAATGGTCATCGAAGGCGTCAAATTCACCGACGGTGTCGCCGCCAGCGGCGCCGAAAACCGCGCCGCTTAATCAGGCCGCGTCACCTGAAATCCCGCATAGCTCGGTGGCTCAATAGGCAGAGTTAGGCTACCGCCCCTTGCAACACCTCGAAGAGATGATCAAGATTTTCAAGCATGGGGCACACGCCCACCGAACCCCGCTCAGCTATCCCGCGCTGGCGCCGCTGTTCGCGGATTTCGTCACCTTGGTGGACACCCCGGAGCAGGCCGACCTTTATGTCTTCGCCCACTCTCTGGACGTGGAGGCTGCCCCGCGCGCCCTGGTGGAGGATTGGCGCGCCCGGCGCCGACCGGTGGTGATCCTGTCCGAGGAGCCCTTCTGGGACACCATCTGGGGGCGTCGTCCACTGGCGCGCGAGCGGGTGCTCGACACCGTTCACGGGGCGCTGCCGGTGATCCAGCTCAACCACCATACCAGCGCCATTTTCCGCTTCGACCGCATCCCCTATTACCTGCTGACCAACCACCGTTTCGCCAATACCTATGCCGCGCGCTTTGCCCGCAACGCGGGCCTCGGAGCGAAAGACTGGCAGGCCCGCTTCTCCACCCGCGCGGTCGATCTGACCTTCATGTTCGAGCGCCGGCCGGAGCCGTTCCACGATGTGCACTGGCCCGAGGGCGGAATCATCGGGCTCTGCGCCTGGCGCACTCGATTGGCCGAAGCTTGCACCACCGGCACGGTGGAACGGCTCGGCGCCAGTTGGCAGGGCGTGCCGAGCCGGTTCGAACTGGACAACTGGTATCTCGACAAGATGACCCGGATGGACGGGCACGCCCGGATTCTGGCCGCCATCGAGAATACCCACCAGCCCGATTACATCACCGAGAAGATCTTCGACGCCTTCGCCTGCGGCGCGCTGCCGCTCTATTTCGCCACGCCGGAGCACCGGATTCACGGCTTCGACCTGCCCGGCCCTGCCTGGATCAACCTGCACGGCGCGAGCGCGCCGGAGGCCGCCGAACGGATCGCGCGGCTTGAATTCACCCCCGATCTGTTCGAGGCCTATGCTGCGGCGCAACAGAAATTGAACCGCCTGTTCGGCGCCCCTGGCCTCTGGGTTGCGGAACGGGATCGATTGCGCCGGGCGATGAAGGAGGAGATGACCGCTGTCCTCGATCATGCCTAACGTCAGCGCCTACCGGACAGATTTAGCGTAAGCGTCAGCTAAGCAGCACGTCGATTTCAGGTTGACGGATTGAAGTTCCAAGGCAGGAGTATCCTCGATACTGCTTTGCTGATGCCCGGCGGCGGTGGCTTCGAGAGTGGCCTTGAGATAGGCCAAGGGCTCACACCGTTGATCTTTGCTGTCTCGAGGAGTGACGCAATGCGGCCCCAGGTGCGCCCTCCTTCGTCGTGTCCGACGAACAATGCATTCTTCCTGTTCAGAGCAATGGGCCGGATCAGATTCTCGATGCCGTTGGAGTTGACCTGCTCCCCGCTGGTCCCTCGTTCATAACGAGAGTCTGCAGGTTGGCGCTCTGCTCCCCAACCTTGGACCTCCGGGAGCTGGAAATTCCCGGGTCTGGTCACGATGACGGGCTGGTTGCGTCATCGGGAATGTGCAGGTTGATCGGGACGTTGTAGCCGATCGCGCTGTGAGGTCTGACCTCATTGTAGTCTCTGCGCCAATCCTCCAGCTTTTCGCGGGCGTCGGCAAGGCTCATGAACCAGTGGCTGTTTAGGCACTCCGCACGCAGGCGGCCGTTGAACGCCTCGATAAAGGCATTGCCGGTAGGTTTGCCCGGGCGCGAGAAGTCCAAAGTGACGTCATTGGCATAGGCGCAAAGTTCCATATCCTTCGAGATGAACTCGCTGCCATAGTACGTCGGGAAGAAGCGCCGCTGAGAGGTTATGGCCACGCGCGCAGCCCCAAAATAGCGCAGCGGGTGGCCATAACCGGGTCTCAGGTCTCAACAGTGGTTTTGCGTAAACCACACCGCTGAGGAGATCGGCTATGACCGCCACCCATTCTACCGTTTCGACCTTGTTGGTCGCCATCGACATTTCCAAGCATCGGCACGAGGTGCTGATCGGCATTCCGGGCAAGAAACGCCGCCGTCGTTTGACGGTCATGAACACGCTGGAAGACTTCCAGCGGCTATCTGCGGCCCTCGCCAGCTACGACTTACCGGTTCGGATCGGGTTCGAGGCAACCGGCAATTACCACCGGACGTTGGCGCACCATCTCGGCCAGGCGGGGTTCGAGCAGAAGCTGATCTCCTCCGTCGGTCTGGTCCGAACGCGGGAGGCCTTGCACAACAGTTGGGACAAGAACGATCCGAAGGATGCCCAGGTCATCCTGCACATGCTGGAGATCGGCGCCGTGCAGTTCTTCCATGATCCGCTGGTCACCGGCACGGCCGACATCCAGGAACTGTCCAAAACCCACGAGATCGTCTCGCGCTCGAAGACCGAGCTGTGGCACCGCATCCTGACGCATTACCTTCCACTGTATTTTCCCGAAGCCGAGCGCTTCCATCGCAGTTCGCGAACCGATTGGTTTCTGGCATTCTTGGAGAAGTATCCGACACCGCACATGATCTCGGCCATGAGCCGGGATGCTTTCATCGCTGATGCCTGGCAGGTGGTCGGCTGCAAGGTTTCCAAAGAGCTCATGCTTTCAGATATTTACGCCACGGCTGTTGGCTCGGTGGGTTTGCCGATCCCCCCGGAGTCCGATGCTGTCCGCATGTTCCGCCTTGTGCTGGCCGAGGGGCGCAGCCTGATCCGCCAGCGCAACGAGATCGAGGCTCGGGCCGTCGAGCTGCTTTCCGATCTGCCCGATTACCAGCTACTCACGACCACTCCCGGCATTGGTCCGATCAACGCCATGACCATCCTGGCCGAAGCCGGTGATCTGCGCCGTTTCCGGCATCACCGCCAGTTCCTGAAGTTCTGTGGGATGGACCTCGCCACCGTCCAGTCCGGCATGTTCCGCGGTCAGAGCAAAATCTCGAAGTACGGCAATGCCCGGCTTCGACGTATGCTCTGGATGGCCGGCCAGACCGCTGTCCTCAAACGAACCAACAGCTTTCGGGAATGAACACCTAAATGAAGTGCAGTGCTTTTTAAACGGTGGTACTAAGTAAACCAAAATGGACGGAAATAGAGAGAGTGCGTACAAATGTTGGATCAAGATGAAGAGCTAAAGCACAAGATGTTGGACGATCTAAGAGCGCAGATTGGCCATTTGTCCCAAGCTGATGCGGTCAACGTGGTTGCGGGCCACATCAATCTTGCTCCTGATTTGTGGTTGTCGTCTGATCCGGCGGGGGAGGCTAAGATGTCTTGCCAACAGATGGATGATGGGCAAGGGATCGTGCTACATCTTGAGGGAGGCGATACCGGTGCTTGGGCTGCCTTGGGCATGAAGTTGCCGATTGAAGAACTAAAGCAGGCACATTACTTGGGGCTCCTTATTGAGTTGCGGGGCATCGATGTAGTCTCTGCCACCCCGACATTGCGGTATTACTTCCCCGAGAGCATGGTGGATGTTCCAGCCTCCACACCGCTAATTATGGCCGGCGGCCCGCGCGAGCATCTGTCGCACATCCCGCTTGATCTCAAGCAGCTGGAACGGGCCAGTGGCTGCGAGTTGAACTTATTCTTCCACGGAGACAGTTTCGTTGCCGAGGTTTCGAAGATCGAGCCGCTGTTGTTTCTCTAGCAACTGTGTTTATTCGCCGGGCCAAAGCTGCCAAGGTGTGCCGGTCTTGATGATCGCATTTGCGATTGTGACCTGCCTGCATGCGATTAGTTTGTGTGGCTTCCCGCACTCTTTGCGACTGGCTTGAGAACTGGATTGTGGTTGGCGACGGC
>Ga0209345_10003960_pt1 | contig 14697 bp, 8 predicted proteins | sample Cruoilmetagenom7_FD_187294 | JGI IMG/M metagenome (GOLD analysis project Ga0209345, IMG submission 187294) | Oil polluted marine microbial communities from Coal Oil Point, Santa Barbara, California, USA - Sample 7 (SPAdes) (version 2) | ecosystem: Environmental > Aquatic > Marine > Oil seeps ... | reverse complement strand
GCGTGATAGGCCTTGATCGAGTCAAGCTCCTCCCTGAGTTTGGCTAGCTCTCTTTCACCCCAAGTCGACAATGTGTCTGCTATCACGTTCACAGCAGACACGCCTGCTCCCCAGCGAATGGCAGCTAAAAGGTTATCTACAGCTACTTTCCGCACCTGCTCAGCCACTGCAGGCTCAGCGTCCACAAGCAGTTCCTTAAGTAGTTCCCAAGAGTCGAGCTTTGCCTGCATTATCTGGCCAATTGTGAGTGCAGTCCATGGCCCATCTATTGTGTCATCCGAAGAATAGGCTGGACCTGCATGCTCCCAAGAAACTGCTGAGGCAAGTCCCTTCAAAGCTACAAGCCGAGAGTCCACCGTCCCAGTCATAACGCGTTGTCGAAGGATTGCCAGACGGGGGCCAAAGTCCCTGTGCGTCAAACTTAACGCTGCAAGGAATAAGCTTGACCACACGCCAGTTGCATTGTTAGCCCAACTCTCGTTCTCGGCAAGAGCGAGTCGAAACAGAGATGCCTCAGCATCTTCGAACCCATTCTTTCTCCGCGAGATGTGCTCCAGCGCAAAGACCAAGTTATGCCTAACGTCAGCACGTTCCCGAAGTTCATCAATAGATACTGATTCCAGCAACTGGCGTAATCGATACGCTGTTACTCCCGGCTGCCATTTTGCCAAAAACTTCAGCGGGGTGTACCTCGGTGGCTCCACGGCTAGTTGGTCAAGCGAAAAAAAACCTTGTTCTTCCCCCAGTTCTTCTTGTGCCAAATCCTGGAGCACATCCGGCCGGACTTCCAATGCCTCAAGACGTGCATAAAAAGCTGCTGTGACCTCAGGCACGTGCCGACGAACGTTTCTGCCGAGAGAAAATGGGGGCTGCAACAGACGGGTTGTGGCAAGCCGTGCCAGATTCTTGGGGGTAACATATTTATACTTCCAGTCTTGTCGAACACGAAGTATTCCCCTTCTCCAACAGGCTTCAGCAGCCTGCTTCACATCGGACCACGGCACCTCGACTGCTTTACCAAAGCGCTCCTCGTCTGAAGGTGACAAGCGTTTCCAGTCAATGCCTTCGGTGAGGATGACTGCGAACAAAGCCTTTGCACGGAGCAAGAACGTATCATCCCAGCGGGCCTGTAAGCCAACGTGATCTTTTATTGAGCCTGCGATGGCCACTTTGGCGGCCTGTAGTTGATCGGCGCCTTCAGGTAGGGACTCAGGGTCTTCTCTGAGTGCGCGAGCGAGTAGCACGATGAACCACGGGAAGCCTTCTGTCAATTGTAACACTCTTTGAACCAAATCTGACTTCTCACCCGAGCCGATAGCGAGTTCTTGTTGCACCAGCTGCTGTGCCGCTGAGGTCTCTAGCGGCCCAAGTCGAATGAACGGAATTCCTGAGGGAGCTGGGTCGCTCGGTCCCTCTTGCGGGCCTATAAGTATCAGAGTGCCGTTGCTACCTCGTGCTCGGGCTTGGAACCAAGAGAGAACCATCGGGGCCTCCCCTGGAGGACAGTCGTCGATAATCAACACAACGTCGTTGTATGTAGGGACATCCGACTCTTCGATAGCCCTGCGCCCATACTCAAAATCATGGGCCACTAAGACCCGCTGCCGTACACCCGAAGCCCGACGGATGACCTCAAAGACCAGCCGACTTTTGCCAACCCCAGGCGGGCCAGACACCCAAACGCTTTGCCCCCTGCCCTCAGGCCCCCTCGGCTCCAGAAGTCTCTCGAGTTGGTTCAGCGCCTTGGTTCTTGGTGCGTCAGAGGCGAATTCAGGTAGGGAACGGCTTGTTTCGAGGAAAACTCGCCACTCATCAAAAGTGTCGAGGCCAGACAAATTAGGAATCATTAATAGTCGCCTAGTCTTTGCATCTAGACCTATAGGATGGTAGGCTAGGAAGCCTGCCAAGTCGTCTCCATCGTATAGGTGAACACGTGGCCGCACCACTGCTGGATCTACCCCTAGCTGTCCAGCCAGAATGTTGGCAATGCATTCGATGACTCGTTCAGTGTCTGGCTTGTCCGGGACTTGCTGGTTAACCAGCATTGTAAAATGCCCCCCTGCTTTAAGGATTTCCAAGGGGGCTGGCTTTTCTTTCGCGTCCTTCCGAAGAGCTGTCGCCCAATTTGCGCCGCTCTTACAGCTCACACATGTGGCAACCGAGACATCTTCTGTCAAGGCATGAGAAAACGCTTCCTTCACGATCTTTGGCGGACTGGTCACTTCAATATGAAGATCCATGCCCTTATCGCCGTGATACTTTTGTGGAGGTCCACCTACCCTAGCTCTGACATGCCGAAACTCTACTTCAAAGTCTAGCAGTTCCAGACAAAACTGCTGGAAGTCATCACCCTCAAGATTCCTGACATATTCACCTCGTGTCGCCCAGATAGGTGGTGCCATACTTGCCCCTTATTGGAGATTCCCTACTCTGCTATGCTGGGACCGAGCATTCAACGTTTCCCAGAGCCCCATTTTACGCTCACGGTTCTGTAGTGCCAAGGGGAACTAGCGAGCGCAGGGAATGAACGATACGCCAAAACATGCAATATTGCATTTATTCGCCTCTAAGTGCTAGAATGACTAACAGCAGGTAGTGTTATGCTTAGCAGGAGGTGGCCCCATGGCAATTACAAAGGAATGGTTTACGATAGAAGAAGCTGCTGAATATCTTTGTGTCTCCAAGAGAACTATTTATAAGTTGACTCACGAGGGCAGGTTACCCGCTTTCCGGATTGGCAAGGAGCGCCATCGCCGCTTTCGTAAAGATGATCTGGATAAAGCGCCTCGGGCGCCAGAGGCTACCGAGAGCATGGACTCTATCATGATCCTATCTGCCTCCGTTGACCCTGTGTTGGCAGAGCTCTGGCATAATGAGAGGGATGCGGCCTATGACTGTTTATAATCGTGGGGATGTGGTACTCATCAGTTTTGTCTTTGCTGATGAAACCGGGGCTAAGCAGCGCCCGGCGGTCATAATCAGCTCCGATGCCTATCACCAACAACGCCAAGAGGCTATCATCAGTGCTATCACCAGTAAAACAAATCGCATATTGGTAGGCGACTATTTGATAAGCTACTGGCAGGAGGCTGGGCTATTGTTCCCCTCGGTAGCTACAGGAATTATCAGGACAATAAAGCAGAGTATGATTACTCGCAAACTGGGCACAATGTCTCAGAATGACCTAAGAGAAATTAGTAAGCAACTGAGCATTGCTCTCGGGCTAAGGGACAGAATCGATGAAGAGTTATAAGAGGCTAGAAGCTGAGTCCGCTTTGAAGGATTGAGATAGGCGGTGAGGTCATGCCTAGAATATTTGATAACATAGAACAGGATTTGTTACCGGCACTTAGAGAGACGCTAGCTGCCTCTGAACGCGCTGATTTTTGCGTAGGCTACTTCAACCTGCGAGGTTGGGGACAGGTTGATGAATTCATAGAAAAATGGGGTGGCGGTGCCAATTGCTGTCGGTTGTTGGTGGGAATGCAGAAGCTTCCTGAAGAGGAATTGCGGGAAGCTTTCAGTCTCTCTGGTGACGCTAAGGCCGTTGATTCTCAGAAGGTAGTACAGCTCAAGAAACAGTGTGCTGAAGAATTTCGTAAGCAGCTTATGGTTGGCGCACCGACCAATGCAGATGAAGCTGCGCTGCAACGTTTAGCCAGCCAGATCAAAGCCAAGAAGGTCGTAGTTAAACTCTTTCTAAGGCACCCACTTCATGCCAAACTCTATCTCCTATACCGTCAGGACTACAATAATCCGATTTCAGGCTATCTTGGTAGTAGCAACCTCACGCTGGCGGGTCTATCAAAGCAAGGTGAATTGAATGTAGATATCCTGGAATATGATGCCTGCCAAAAGTTGGAGAAATGGTTTAACGACCGCTGGAATGACAGATGGTGCCTGGACATCTCGGAGGAGTTGGTAAACATTATTGAGGAGAGCTGGGCCCGAAGAGAAGCGCTACCGCCTTATTATATCTATCTGAAGATGGCCTATCACCTCGCACAGGAGGCACGCGCTGGGCTTGCAGAGTTCAAGCTTCCGAGCGACCTACAGAATAAGCTGTTGGATTTTCAGGCGGCCGCTGTCAAAATTGCAGCGCATCATCTCCACAAGCGCGGTGGGGTGCTTATCGGTGACGTTGTTGGTCTAGGTAAAACATTGATGGCGACGGCAGTAGCCAGGATCTTTGAAGATGATTTGGGTCTTGAAACTTTAGTAGTCTGTCCAAAGAATTTAGTACCCATGTGGGAGCAGTATGTACATGATTATCGGTTACGGGGGAAAGTCCTATCTATAAGCCGAGCCTTGTCTGAGTTACCAGACCTGAGAAGATATCGAATTGTGATACTAGACGAGAGCCAGAACCTCAGAAACAGGGAGGGCAAGAAGTACAGGGCAATTCAAGAGTACATAGCAGAGAACGAAAGTCGATGCATCCTCCTGTCGGCAATGCCATACAACAAGAGCTACCTCGATCTATCATCTCAACTCCGCTTGTTTGTGCCAGAACATCAAGACTTGGGGATGAGGCCAGAGCATCTGATCCGTGATATCGGTGAGACGGAATTCATCCGTAGGCATCAGGCACCTCTGCGGTCTTTGGCGGCCTTCGAGAAGAGTGAGTATCCGGATGACTGGCGGGAACTTATGCGGCTCTACTTGGTGAGACGCACTCGTAGTTTTATTCAGGAAAACTATGCCTTTTCGGATAATGGCCGCAAATATCTTGTTTTTGACGATGGCACACGTTACTACTTTCCTGACCGCATACCACAAACACTGAAATTCGACTTGGATGAGCAAAGCCGGACTGACCAATATGCTCGACTATACTCTTACCGAGTGGTTGATATGATTAACGACCTCTCGCTTCCCCGCTATGGCTTAGGTAACTATATATCTAAAGGTGCTGAGCAATCGGCCTCACCGGAAGAGAAGAAACAATTGGACAACTTATCTCGAGCCGGTAAGCGGCTGATGGGATTTTGTAGAATGAACCTGTTAAAGCGGTTGGAGAGCAGCGGCCAAGCGTTCTTGCAGTCTATAGATCGACACATCCTCCGAAATTATGTCTATATCCATGCCATTGATAACAGCCTTCCGATTCCTATTGGCACTCAGAGTGCAGAGCTTCTGGATGCCAGTGCCAATGACGAGGATGCCGACTCAACAGAGGTTATACAGGCTGTTATGGACTATGACGATGAGGGGAGTGAAGAGAATAACGACCAGGTCGGAAAAGCCTCGATACATCCTTGCACGGAAGAATGGTATACAGAGCGCGCCAGGCAGTTGTATGAGGTGTACAGCGGGCCTCAGAAGAAGCGCTTCAGGTGGCTACGTTCAGGGCTATTCACCAAGAGTCTTCGCGCCGAACTAACGGATGATGCCCAGGGTCTGTTAGGATTACTGGATGGATTCGGTGAGTGGGATCCTCAATATGATACGAAACTGGCAACACTGGAAGCTTTGCTTGCCAAGAAACACAAGAATGAAAAGATACTGGTCTTCACACAGTTTGCGGATACAGTTCGATATCTAACGGAACAGTTGAAGAGCCGTAAAATTGAAATGCTCGAAGGAGTCACCGGGCAATCTGCAAATCCGACGGACACCGCCTGGCGATTCAGCCCCGTAAGTAATGAAAGAACTCTTGCCCCAGGTAAGGAGTTGCGAGTCCTTATTGCCACTGATGTTCTCAGCGAGGGCCAAAACCTTCAGGACTGTGCCATTGTTGTCAATTATGACCTACCATGGGCACTCATCAGGTTAGTGCAGCGCGTTGGACGTGTTGACCGAATAGGCCAAAAGTCAGAAAACATCTCCTACTACTCATTCTTCCCGGCAAAAGGATTGGAAAATATTATCCATCTGCGTTCACGGGTCAAACAGCGTCTAGTAGAGAGTGGCGAGGTGCTTGGCTCCGATGAGCAATTCTTTGAAGATGACCTGAATAACGAGGTTCTCAGGGACCTGTATACTGAGAAATCTGGTATCTTAGATGGCGACTTTGATAGTGAAGTTGATCTGGCTTCTTATGCTTATCAGATATGGCGTAATGCAATAAAAAATGACTCGTCTTTGGAGAAGAAGATAGCCGAACTTCCCGATGTGGTCTATTCGACGAGGGAACATACTGGTACGGCGAAGGAGCCAGAGGGCGTTCTCGTATATATCAAGACTGCGGAGGGAAACGATTCTCTAGTATGGATGAACAGGGAAGGGAAAAGTATAACGCAGTCCCAACTGGCTGTTCTGCGAGCAGCCGAGTGTACACCGGAAACACCAGCGATACCCAGAAATCCACAGCACCACGAGCTGGTAAAGCAAGGCATAGACCTCATCGTGCAGCAAGAGAAGGCAGTCGGCGGCCAGTTGGGCCGTCCATCGGGGGCTAGGTACAGGACATACGACCGTTTGAAGCGTTACGACGAGGAACTGAGAAAGCATGAGCCGCTGTTTGCGAGGGATGATCTAACCAAAGCAATTGACGACATATACAAATATCCCCTCCGCTCCTCAGCCACCGACATATTAAATCGCCAACTGAGGGCAGGTATTCCCGACGAGGACCTTGCCAAGTTAGTGATTTTTCTTCGTAACGATGACCGTCTTAGCCTAATCCACGAGGAGGCAGAGCGTCAGGATCCGAGGATAATCTGCTCTCTCGGGCTGTTTGAAAAAGAGGAATAAGAGCAGAAATCATGAGTATCGACACCAAGCGAGTACGTGAGTGTCTAAGGCAATTCGACTTCAAAAGTCTCTTTGTGGAAGAGCTTGGCTGGAACATCTGCAACAATCGCCCTATCGATATACAGGTTGGCGAACAATTCTTTCGCCTCATTCCCTTTGCTGAGCAGGGTGGAATGGTAACCTATCTGGGAGAGTCATCAGAGGATAGTGATATTCCGCCGGCAAATATCCGCAGAGTTATCGAGCACAAGGTGATGCAGCAAACCCATGAACATATGATTATCTTCGTCAATGGCGAGAGGACAAGGTCAGTTTGGCAGTGGGTCGGGCGCCAGTCTGGCAAGCAAACTGCGGCCAGAGAACATACCTACCACAGAGGCCAGCCGGGAGACTCCTTGCTACAAAAGCTGGCCGGTATAGCATTCAGCATTGATGACCTTGATGAGGAGGGAAGGGTAGCCATAACTGAGGTTACACGGCGTGTAGCTAAGGCTTTTGATGTTGAGAAGGTCACCAGACGTTTCTACGACGAATTCAAGACTGAGCACGGCAATTTCTCCAAGTTCCTAAAAGGGTTGGAAGGACAGGATGATATTGCCTGGTACACTTCGGTTATGCTCGACCGGCTTATGTTTATTTACTTCATTCAGAAGAAGGGCTTTCTGGATGGGGATATGGACTACCTCGCTAACAGGTTCGAAGAGTCGAAAACCAGGGGTGCCAACCAATTCTATGGGGAGTTTCTGGTGCCTCTGTTCTTTGAGGGTTTTGCCAGAGAAGAAAAGGATCGCTTGCCAGAAGTAAACCAGTTACTTGGTAAGGTGCCATATCTGAATGGTGGTCTATTCTTGCCTCACCAGTTGGAGCTAGCCCACGGAGAAAGCATAAATATCAGTGATGCCGCCTTTGAACGGCTTTTCGACTTCTTTGGTCGCTATAGCTGGCATCTGGACTACCGGCCCCTTCGTGCCGATAATGAGATCAATCCCGATGTGCTGGGCTACATTTTTGAGAAGTATATCAACCAGAAACAGATGGGAGCCTACTATACCAAAGAAGACATCACCGATTACATCTGCAAGAACACCATCATTCCATTTCTATTCGACAAGCTCGAGAGTATGCGCTACGAAGAGCTTCACCCATTCCCCATGGCAGATGTAGAGCCCTATATCTATGAAGTCGTAAAACAGGAAGCCTATCTTCCTACTGAAACCGACCGCGAGTATGAGGCTAGGCATAAGCGTTATGAGCAGATAAAGGCTGACTTCACCGCCGGGAAAATCGCAAACATCAACGACCTGATAACATACAACCTTGATATTCGTAAGTTTGCTGAAGACTGGGCAAGGGAAATCAAGGACCCCGTTACCCTTCGTGCTTTCTATTTCCATTGTCTAACCAAAGTTACGGTTCTGGACCCCGCAGTGGGCAGTGGGGCGTTCCTCTTTGCCGCCCTGAATATGCTGGAGCCGCTTTATGAAATCTGCCTGGATAAGATGCAAGAGCTTGGCGGGCCGAAGTACCCTGATTTCGTGGCTGAACTGGCACGGGTTAGCCAACATCCCAACCGCAAGTATTTTGTTCTCAAAAGCATCATCGTCAACAACCTGTTCGGCGTAGACATCATGCAAGAGGCGGTGGAGATTTGTAAGCTGCGTCTCTTCCTGAAGCTTGTCTCACAGGTTGATGATGTAACAAAGCTGGAGCCTTTGCCTGATATCGACTTCAACATTCGCGCCGGCAACACCCTTGTGGGATATGTTAACCAGGAAGAGATTGAGAGGGCGAAGGCTACACAACTCGACCTGAGTGGTGCCATGAAGGGTATCGAGGCAAGGATAGAAGATGCTGACCGAGCCTTACAAGCTTTCAGGGACTTGCAAACGAGGCTCGGTATTGAGGCATCGGCGCTCGCTAAAGCGAAGGCAGATGTGAATGCTAAACTCACTGAAATTCAGGAAGAGCTGGACAAAGACCTCGCTGCATTCTATGGCGCCCCCGATGTTAACCAGTTTATACGCACGCACCAGCCATTCCACTGGTTCATTGAGTTTTACGGCATAATGAGGAATGGCGGCTTTGATGTAATTATCGGCAATCCACCGTATGTAGAATATACGAAAGTCAAAGGTGAATATACTATACGTGGTTATGAGACTGAGAGTTGCGGGAATTTGTATGCTTTTATGGTGGAGCGGTCATTTGATCTGCTGCGACCAGACGGGCGATTCGGCATGATTACCCCTATCAGCATTGCATGTTCAGAAAGGATGGCACCAGTCCGCAAACGAACCTTGAGTTACTGCTCCAACGTTTGGATGAGCAATTTTGCGATCAGGCCTCAGCCATTATTCGCCGATATCATGCAGCGTAACACTGTTATAGTTGCCCAGATGGGCAAGCAGCAACACCACCTGCTCTTTGCTACGAATTACCTACGCTGGGCTGCAGTTGAGCGAGACCTTCTTTTCAGACGGCTGTGGTTCGCGGAGGTATCTAATTTTCTAGCAGGTGGCGATGTAATTCCAAAAGTTGCAACCGGTACCGAAGTTCATATCCTAAAGGCCATGATGGACAAAGTTGCTGCGCGCGTTGGTCAACTGAGAAGCACGCACACCGAAATATTGTATTTCCACGACAGCGGTGAGTCATATTGGACAAAAGCACTCTTGGAAAAGCCAGCAGCTTATAGGAACGGCATACGTGTTGAACCATCGCAGTGGTTTGCCATCGAGATGCCTGCCGAAGAAAGACCTTTCCTGTACCTGCTACTCAATTCTAACCTGCTTTATTGGCTATGGACTGTCTACACGGATTGCCGGCATATGACCCAAGGGTTCATAAAGAGTCTTGCCCTGCCCTTTGACCGCACTACTGGTCTTGAGTTGGCTCAGAGGCTAAGTCAGGCTTACTCAGAGAACACAACATTGTTTGAGAAGAGACCAGGCTACAAATCGCCAGAGATAAAGGTTCAGAACTTCAAACCTCTTATCGACGAAATCGACCGTGTGCTGGCACAGCATTACGGCCTTACGGAGGAGTTGTAGGGGCGGGTTTGAAACCCACCCCTACTTCATCATCAACTATGACATCAAGTATCGGATGGGCAAGGATGTAGAGGGGCAATGAGGCTTGATTCGGAAAGACATCATCGCAGGTCGCTTCGCCTTAAGGGATATGATTATTCCCGGCACGGGGCGTATTTTGTCACTATTTGTACCAAAAACCGAGAATGCCTGTTCGGTGAGATTGCCAACGGGTCAATGTGGATGAATCCATTTGGCGACATTGTTCGGGCATGCTGGGACGATTTGCCGTGTCATTACCAGCATATGGAATTAGATGCATTCGTGGTCATGCCCAATCACATACATGGAATCATTGTGTTGGCTGATACGGTTGTAGGGGCGGGTTTCAAACCCGCCCCTACGGGCAAACGCCACGGGTTACCGGAAATAATACGGGCATTTAAAACGTTTTCATCGCGCCGAATCAACGATTTGCACAACGCATCCGGAACCCGGTTATGGCAACGTGGTTATTACGAGCACATTATCCGAAATGAAAACTCGCTAAATAACATCCGTAATTATATCCAGTTCAACCCCGCTATATGGCAGTGGGACAGGGAAAACCCCGAGGAAAGGCAGCCAAGTTGCGACGAAATCGACCGCGTGCTGGCCAAGCATTACGGCTTCACGGAGGAGTTGTAGGGGCGGGTTTGAAACCCACCCCTACTTCATCATCAACTATGACATCAAGTACCGGATGGGCAAGGATGTGGAGGAGGATTGCTAAGGAGAAACGAACTGGCTGAAGTGATGGGGGAATAACGACCATGTTCGAATGTCCAAAGTGCAGAAACGATGAAGGTTTGATGCAGTCAAAAGCTGGCCTTGAACCGAATCTTCCAATTTAACAGTTGTCAGCCGCCAAATTGAGCAACCCTCCAAAACTAATGGGCGCGGCGTTGTGAAACGAGCTCTTTCCTGGTGACTACACGCACCCTTCTCAAAGGTAAGACCGCTGGCAACTTGATATCAGCAGCATCGAGCAAGTCCTTGCTTAAGCCCGGCGGATCAGGGACTTTTTGACACCTGGCTTGGCCTATAGTTATTTCCGTCCCTCGCAGTGAGCCCAGCTCGTCAATGCCCTCTGCTGCAGTTACCTCCAGAGGACGCCAATGTTTGTCCAGTTCCCGCTCCACAAGGTAGGCCAACATCACCACGAAGACATGACCTCGGGTACTCGCTTCCGTCCAGACAAAGGTCGGTCGAACCTCAAGATGCCAACAGGCATGTCAACACTATTAGTGGTTACACCATTGCTCAACAGCTAGCTATAAAGTGAACCTGTTATGGCGCTTTTGGGGCTGGAAGATCCGTTCTAATCGAAATCCATAGACGCCCTCCTACAAATAGAACGATTGTGGAGGAAGCTTTCCAGCCTCAATAATGTGACAGCCACTTTAAGGCTCTCTTTCCAAAAACTCAGCGTATTCTCGGAGCCTGGCTAAAGCCCTTACTGCTCGATCATAGGTGGGGAAGACCACGGTTTTGCCGTATCCCTCCAGTTTGTCTGCTATTTCAGGGAAGGGCCCGTATAGCCAGCAAGCAATTGGTTTACTCTCAAAAGCATGAGCTACCTCAATAATATCCTCTGAAGGATCCCACAGCTCTTTGTTGGCGAAAACTCCGGAAACAAAGACAATGCCATCCACCCCATGGTCGGCGGCCACAAGTTCCAGCAACCTCTTTATCACTTCTCTGTAGGGATGTCCTGAAAGTTGAAAGGCAGGCCAGAAATCCACAGGATTGTCAACATGAAGCCAGGGAGGGAAAAGCTCCCTGATTTTCGCTAAGGTCGTCGGCTCCAGCTCAGCCATTTCAAGTCCGTATTTCTGGCAGGCATCGGAAGTAAGAACTCCTCCAGCACCAGTTATGGAAACCACGCCGAGCTTTTTCCCCTTCATCAGGGGTAGACGTAAAAAGCTTTTGGCCAGGTCACCCAGCTCTTCAATATCACCGACCTGAATTATTCCACATTGTCTGAAGGAGGCATCGTAGGCTTCGGTCCTGCCCGATAACGAACCGGTGTGCGATTGGACTGCTTTAGCTCCGTGCGCGCTTTTCCCAGACTTTAGAGCGATAATGGGCTTTCTCTTAGTCACTCGGCTGGCTACGTCAACAAATCTCTTCCCGTTTCCGATTCCCTCAATATGTAGAAGAATCACCCTAATGTCTGGGTCGTTTTCAAAGTACTCTAGCCCATCGGAGAAATCGATATCGCTGGCATTGGCGAGGTCAATGGCTTTTCCAACTGGGATTAACCTGTGGAGTCCTGGAAAGAAGATGCCGCTCTGGCAAATGATCCCAACAGGGATTTTCTCCATATTGGACATAACGAAAGAGGTATTTAAGTTGTTGAATGCGTTGGCTACTCCCAAACTATTCGGGCCAAGTATTCTGGCTCCAGCGGCTTTGGCGATCCTCATTATCTCCGCCTGCAGTGCCTTGCCCTCTTCATCACCATCGGCAAATCCTTGAGCTACAATCACCATCGCTTTTATCCCCTTCTCAGTGCACTCCTTGACGATGTCGAGGACAGGAGGGCGGGGGGTGGCTATCACAGCAAGGTCGACAACCTCAGGGATTTCTTTCACACTGGAATAGGCCTTGATCCCCAAAATTCGATCAATTAATGGATTGACCGGATAGAGCCTCCCTGAAAAGCCATAATTTAAAAGATTTTCCAGGATATTGAATGCATCCTCTCCGGTACGCCTCGGTACGCCAATAATAGCAATGGATCTGGGTTCGACGAAGCGCTCCATTTGCTCAATGGTGTTCATATACAAGCTCCCAACTCTAGTAGGCCTTGAAAGTTATACCAACGCCAAAACTCAGTACAGGGATTAAGAATTTCTGTGGATGGCTCCTGCTGGCAAGCTTAAAACTGGCGTCCAAATGAAAGACAGCGCGAGGTCATCCAGCTGAATAATAGAATATCTAAGAATTTAGCGCAACTCTCCTGTCAACATTCGCCACTTGAACTTGGCGACCCGGAAGGAGTTTGGGCGGCTCTATATTCGGTTGAGTCCCGCAAGGCTTGGTAGAGCCGACTTTGGCCTCTAAGGCTACCCGCAACAATCGACACGGCAATCACCTCCTCTTATACCAGGCAAGAAGACAAGTCGCAATGCGCCCTCTCCCTGCGTCAGCTTTAGCAGGTCTAAGACTCAGGCCAGGGCAGCCAACCTTCTTGAGAGGGCCTTTGGCAACGGAAAGGGAATGGAGAAGGTCATTGCTCACTTTCCTTGATAGAGAGCTTGCCTGAAACTAGCGTGCGCTACTCTGATAACTGCATCCGGCAGATGGGCGGGTGGCGAAGGTGACTGCTGACAGGACATGAAGCTAAGGGAATCCCTTCTGCGTGTGTCATTTTCCCTTAAACAACGGCGGCCTTTTCTCTATCCATGCATTCACAGCTTCGGCATGATCCTCGGTGTGAACCAATTGATATTGTAGTCGTCCTATGTAGTCTATGGTAGTGTCAAAGGTCATATTGAGCGACTCATTAAGCCCTCTTTTGATGATTCCAATGGCCTTTGGTCCATCTGCCAACCTTTTTGCTAGCTCTTCAGCAGATAACATTAACCTTTCTGATGGCACCACTTTATCTACTAAGCCCATTTGTTCTGCTTCCCTCGCACCTATAAGATCGCCGGTGAAGCATAAGAGTTTGGCCTTTCCTAATCCTATCAGTCGGGGCATGAAATAGATTGCGGCCTCTGGGATGAGACCCATTTTTACGAAGAATTCCCCTACCTGTGCGTCCTCAGCTGCAATCCTGATATCGCATGTTAGGGCTAAGTCCAAACCAGCACCGATTGCATAACCATTTATAGCAGCAATTACAGGCTTTTCCATATCCGTTATGGTTTTATACATAGGCATTCCCTGGCTCATGTAGGTGTTAAACTCTGAAGGGCTCTTTTCTCGAAGCGGAGCGATGTCCCTTATAACATCTCCGCCAGCACTAAATGCCCGGCCAGCTCCGGTGATGACCACTGCCCTGATAGTCTCATCAACTTCCACCTCAGTTAGGGCTTTTATGAGATCTTCTATTAACTCTGGGCTTAATGCATTTAACTTTTCTGGTCGATTGAGTGTAATGATAGCAACGCCATCTTTTCTGGTGAGGATAACGCTTACGAATTTCTTTTCTTGCGCTTCCATGTGGATTACCTCCTTTTTATCCTGAGGCTGTTCAATCCTCAAAGCTGATTTCTAAACGGCCTTAAAAGAGCAACGTAGTCTAAAAACCTTGCCACTTTCTACGGCAAGACCCTGCCGTTCTTCTGTAGCAGCTAGGGCTGGGTGACTTTGGGTCAAGAAAGGAAGAAGGATGCTCGAGGGGAGTTGCCACTAGCACGGCAAGAGCTGATGCAAAAGCAACTGTCTTCCCCTCTTAAACGTCTATACCGCCTCACTTACGACCCCTGCACAACCTTCTATAAAGTGCAAACCGACTTGATTCTAGTCTCGCCTATGCCGAAAGTCAATCATGTCAGCTCTTCACGTTGATGTTCTACGATTTCGTCGCTATATAACCGTTCTGCGAAAATCTCACCCGTGAAGGAGATGGTGACATCAAACAGCAAAGAGCAGAAGAGGTTGGTAGCGTTAAATCAATTGGAGACGGGCAAGATGATTGCCGGGGGAGCAGCTGAGGCATCAGACTTATCCTTGCGCCATGTGAGGCGACTCTTAGTGGCGTACACAGAAAGGAGGGCGCTCAAGCATTGGCACATGGCAATCGGGGGAAAAAGCCTCAGATGAAACATCCTTCGCTGGGCAGCAACGCCGCTGCCCGCAGGGATAATCAAAGATTTCCCATACTTTAGCTAGGGGAGCCTTAACTTCACCATCATAGGTCTGGTTTCTCTTCTTCCTCTGCTTTGGCCTCATATCTACCCTTGGTTGCATGTCCCTGATG
>Ga0209345_10003959_pt1 | contig 14697 bp, 12 predicted proteins | sample Cruoilmetagenom7_FD_187294 | JGI IMG/M metagenome (GOLD analysis project Ga0209345, IMG submission 187294) | Oil polluted marine microbial communities from Coal Oil Point, Santa Barbara, California, USA - Sample 7 (SPAdes) (version 2) | ecosystem: Environmental > Aquatic > Marine > Oil seeps ... | reverse complement strand
CGATTGATCGCCATTTCAGCGCCTGATTCTGCCATACGCGTTTCGATCGCATCGGCCCAAGCGGGATCAACACTGCTGCGCTCTAGTAAGGCATTACGTTCTCGCATCGCTTTTTCGTAACGGCTCGCGGCGCGGCCATGTGTTGGAATATGGCTCATGACTTGGCGATCAAAGAAACGGCGACGGTCTGAGGCGCTGCCACGGAAAATGCCGTCCATCGCGGGTGTGAGCCAGACAATACGGACCAGTTCACTTAGGTCTGTTGGGCTGGCGGGCGCGCCGTCTATCCGCACGATGCGCTTGGCTGTGCGACTGTCTGGATCTAGGCCGACACCGATTTTGCGATCACCTGCTAAAGCTGCTGAGACGGCCCAATGTCCGTTGCTGTTGGCGCGTGACATTTCTGGAAGCGTGGCAGAGCGCAGCCCACGGCCTGGCCCCAATTGGCTAATGGCTTCAAGGAGGTTGGTTTTGCCAGAACCATTCGCGCCATAAAGGCAGACATGGCGCCCCTCTAACGGAAGCGTCATTGCTGTGTAATTGCGAAAGTCTGAAAGCGTGAGACGTGTGAGCGCGGTCATCCGAAGTCACATGCCTTTCTGCTAAGGGGTATGCTGATTAAACGCGAAGCGGCATCAGAACGTAGCGAGCGCTATCATCGGCCGGATCGAGCACGAGCGCGGGCGAAGCCGGATCACTGAACATGAACTCGCACGTGTCAGCTTCGATTTGACCCGCTATATCGAGCAGATACTTCGCGTTGAAACCAATCTCCATCGCTTCTGATGCATAATCGGCTTCCAACTCTTCATTACCTGCGCCTGTCTCTGCGTGATTGACGGCGAGGGTTAGGCGACCTTCATCCATCGACATTTTGACAGACCGTGAGCGTTCAGCCGACACAGTGGCCACGCGGTCAACTGCTGCTTCGAATGATTTGTTGTCGATGGTGAGTTTCCTGTCGTTTCCTTTCGGGATCACGCGGGCATAATCTGGGAATGAGCCATCTATGAGTTTGGATGTCAGGACGGCGCGGCCGGCTTCAATAACGATCTTTGCATCTGAGACGGTGATTGCGATATCATCATCTGCGCCATCAATTAGGCGGCGTGCTTCTGCCACAGCCTTGCGAGGCACGATGACACCCTCAAGCGTTTCCGCGCCTTTAGGGGCTGCGATTTCAGCAAGGGCAAGGCGATGCCCGTCTGTTGCGACCGTGCGCAAGACAGGCTTGTCATTGTCGTCTTTCGCGCCATGCAAATAGACGCCGTTCAAATAGTAGCGTGTCTCTTCGGTGGAAATTGCGAAGCGTGTCTTATCAATCAGGCGTGCAAAGTCTTTGGCATCAATTGAAAACTGAGTGGCACCCTCATCTGACGCCATGGTTTGGAAATCACCTGCGGGCAGAGTAGGGAGTTCAAAGCGAGAGCGGCCAGCTTTCAGAACGAGACGTTGATTGTCGGGTTGTGTTTCAAGTTCGACCTCTGCGCCAGCGGGTAGCTTGCGGATAACGTCAAACAGGATGCCAGCCGGGGCGGTGATGGCCCCTGCCACGCTAACCTTTGCATCAGCAGAGTCGATGGCTTCAATATCAAGATCAGTCGCTGTGAGCTTTAGTGCGTTGCCGTCAGCCTCCATGAGAACATTCGACAAAATAGGGATTGTATTGCGTCGTTCGACGACATTTTGCACATGGGAGAGCGCGTTTAGCAGGTCAGTGCGTTCAATCGTCAATTTCATCTTTATTGTCCATCCGTCATCTAGGGCGGGCCAAACCCCCATTCATCAGCCTTTTGTTTGTCATTCTCTATACAAAACGAGCAGGTTGTTGCGCATATAGAATCGGCCCGCTCTGTACTGAGAGCGGGCCGAGAACAATTAACCAAACCATCGGAAAAGCCAAGCGCCAATGCGAAATATTCGCATATCTGAGCAGCCGTGATGATTAACTGGCTTTGCTAGCCATCTGTAGGTCAAGAACCATGCGGCGAACAGTTTCCACATCTTGCTTGAGTTCTGGTGTGATCTTCATCTTCTTTTCCACCTTTTTGCAGGCGTAGATGACTGTTGTGTGGTCAAGCTTGTGGAAGCTTCGCGCGATTTGTGGAAAAGACTTCCCGGTCATTTCGCGGCAGAGATACATCGCGATTTGGCGTGGGTAGACCACGACTTGTGCCTTACTCTTACTTTCAATGTCAGTTTTCGTGATTTCGAATACTTTCATCGCCGCGCGCTTGATGAGATCAAGTGTGGGCTTGGGGCGTTCACCTTGTTGCTGACGAATAATGCTGGCGAGCATTTCTTCGGTTGGTGTCTCAGCGCCAAAGTCAGCTGCAATGTAAAGACTCCACACGGCGCCGCAAAGTTCACGGCCCGGACCACGAATGCCCGTGATGATTTGATCAACCATCGCATCGCTCAGTACAAAATTCGGCGCGTGCTGTAAGATGTGATCGGCCAGCTGTACGACGATACCGCGGCGCATATCTGCATCAGGCAGCTCAATCGGGATTGATGTGCCACCTTTCAGCTCGCTACACATGCGCGGGCTGAATCCCTTGATGTCACCGGCGCATACGTCGCTGACGAGAATAACTTGCCCACCCTTGCCCGTCACTTCGCGTAGATTTTGGAACAATTCATTCTCAGTGCTGCGTTTGCCAGAGATACGGTGAAGATCATCCACGAGCAGAACGTCAGCGCTTTGTAGGCGTTTTTTAAGCTCGACTGTATCGCGCGCTTTGACGCCTTCCTGATAGGCTGCCAGGAATTCTTCGGCTGTGACGAACACGATGTTGCGCTTCAGCTTGCGGGCTTCACTCTCACGGACGAGCGCGGTGAGGAGGTGAGACTTGCCGATGCCCGGAGGGCCGTAGAATAGTGTAAGCGGTGTGCCAACTTTGACTCCGGTCGCAACTTTATACGCAAAACGAAAGGCGCTGTTGTTTGATGGTCCGGTGATAAGATTATCAAACGTCATTTCTGGCGTGGAAACGCCCTCATCTGTGTCATCATTATTGTCTGAGCTTGTGCCAGACACTTCCTCGTGCGCGGAGGCGACCTCGGCATCGCTGGCAACAACGGCCCAAGGGTCGTCCACTAAAGCGTGCATATCTGAGCTAGCTGTACGCCAGCAAACGAGGCGCATGCGTCTGCTCTTTGGGTCGTGTTTGCGCCAGATGCGCTGGATAAGCGCCATATGCTTTGAGTTCGCAATACGATCAAAAGAGAGCGGGTCTTTCGTTGCAATAACGATTTCGCCGTCAACTTCCGCAATCAAGCGCAAATGTTGAATCCAGCGCTCATAGTCCGATTTCGTGACAAGCGCTTCTACGTTTTCAACAACGTCAGCCCAGATGTCTAATCCTGGGCGTTCTGAGTAAAGTGCATCGTTCGCCTGAATAGTTGGCTCATTCTTATTGTCTCGGTTCATGGTCCGATTGCCTTTTATTTTTTTATTATCACCCGCCGACACGCAAATAATTCCCCCGCTAGATGTAGACCATCCAGCACCATGATACTCCGTGTTAGGAAGAGTTATCCGCCGACCTCTTCACACTATTCGCGCAGGAATTTTCTGGCAAGTGTATCTTTTTCTTGTCAGACGGGATTGGTCGGTTGACTCTTAGCGCGCGTCCGAAAACAGCAATAGTTACAACTAAATAGGCTGTGAAAAAAATTTATAAGTAATTGATTGCTCACAAGTGTTCTCATTTTGTACTGTCAATGTGTTTTGCCCGAATCAGTCTGTGGAATTCATACTTTATTTACACATTCTATGATGGATTTGCTCACCTATTTCGATGTGCATAGCTGGGAGCACCATAAATGCATTTTCGCCTAAGGGGAGAGTGATTATGTATTTGTAAAAGATCAAATTGGACATTCTGGAAAGTGAGTTGCGCGCATAAAAAAAGCCCACCGAAATCGGTAGGCTTTTGAATGGGCTATTTCTAACCCGTATTTTTGGGCGGTTAGCTCATCGCATTAACGCGTGCAGATAGGCGTGACACCTTGCGCGCAGATGTGTTCTTGTGGATGACGCCTTTACCTGCGGCGCGCATAATTTCTGGCTGCGCGTCCTTAAGTGCAGCCTGTGCAACAGACTTATCACCAGCTTCGATCGCTTCTTCGACTTTGCGAACAAATGTCCGCATGCGAGAACGACGGGCGGTGTTCACTTCAGTACGTGCAGCAATCTTGCGCACCATTTTCTTGGCTGAACGTGTATTGGCCATTTAATAACTCCTGTAGGCCCTGCGTGTTTGATATGGGCCTGAGCACGCGTGACTATAGAAACGGTTGAGTAACGTCAACCGATGTGTGTGGGAAAATGTGACTCGTTGTAATTATCGGTTTTTGAAGTGTGGGCTGCGCTTTTCAACAAACGCTTCCATGCCTTCTTTTTGGTCTTCTGTCGCAAAGAGAGAATGAAAGAGGCGACGCTCAAAGATCACACCTTGTGAAAGCGTTGTTTCGTAGGCTGTGTTGACCATTTCCTTGGTCATCATTGCAGCGGCGCGAGGCATTGAGGCAATCTTACGGGCGACTGTTTTGGCTTCTTCGACAAGTTCGTCAGCCGGAACAATGCGTGATACGAGCCCGCAACGCTCTGCTTCTTTTGCGTCCATCATGCGGCCTGTGAGGCACATTTCCATCGCTTTTGACTTACCCGCAAAGCGCGTCAGGCGTTGTGTGCCGCCTGCGCCGGGAGACACACCAATGGTGATTTCGGGTTGGCCGAATTTGGCTTTATCGCCCGCGAGAATGAAATCGCACATCATGGCCAGTTCACACCCACCGCCGAGCGCATAGCCATTTACGGCCGCGATGACCGGTGTGCGTGTGCGGGCAGCGCGCTCCCAATTGTTTGTGATGAAGTCTGAGTAATACGCGTCCATATACGACTTTTCGCGCATTTCCTTGATGTCAGCCCCTGCAGCGAACGCTTTTTTAGAGCCTGTAATAACAATACAGCCAATCTTTTTCTCGGCGTCAAAGCGGTCAAGCGCGCTGGTGAGTTCATCCATCAGTTCATTGTTGAAGGCATTTAGTGCATCAGGGCGATTAAGTGTGATCGTCACGATGTTGTCTTCGATATCGGTCAGAAGCGTATTGTAGGTCATTGGGAGTATCCTTCTTGTGCCGGTCTAGCGGCGTGTGCTCAAGCGCTCTTACGGCGCGAGTAAAACTGTATTGGTGTGCCGAGCGCGCGATAGAATATCGCGCACGGCAAATATGAGGCACATATCGGCTCTCTTGTTGCGACCGCTTCAGTCTGCGGACTAAAATCGCCTATACAAGAACAAGATGGCGGCGTCACGCGGATTCAGCCCTTGCGCGTAAACTCTCATTAGGGCTGATTCGCAGAAGCTTTATTCTATCGTAAATGTAAGGCCCGCCTTATCGACTAAGCGATTGAGTAGTGCTGCGCCCATTGCGGGGGCGGGTGTGTAAATGCCGCCCGGCAGCGAATCGCAGTCTTTAACGAGGCAAACAGCGGCTTCAGAGATCATTTTAGATGTCGAGCCGTATCCGGGGTCCTTGTCGCCTGTGACGATAGCCATGAGGCGATCTCCCTTGTCGTTTAAGCCCAAAATAGCGTGATCGTAGAAGCCCGCTTCGCGTTCTTCTTTTGATGGACCTTCGCCTGGTTTCGGTCCGTCTTCGCTGCTCATATTCATATTTTTAGCAACGAATTTCGCGGCGGCTTCGCCTTTCTCACCGGGACCGGTGAGCACCATCTCGTCATAGACAAAGTCTTTGCCGTATTTGTAGTCCATCAAGACGTTTGAGCGATGGATATTTTTGGTGTTGATCGTAGCCATAATGAAGGGCGCGGCCCATGAGCCGAAATCTTCGTCTTCAATCGGGGCCATGCCATGCGGTTGCTCAGGGCCTTCAAAACCGCTTGTCAGCGAGAATGGATTTTTCAGGACATTCATGACTTCCGGTTCACGCATCGCGCGGGCCATTGTTTCTGCGCCGGACGCCGCTGTGCCGCCCGAGAATGTGCCTTGCATTTGGCGCATACGACCTTTTACGCGCGGGAGTGGCGCGCCAAAGCGTTTGACCGCCTCATCCTGAAGATAAAGAACGCCGAGATCGAATGGGATAGAGTCAAAGCCGCATGAGAATACAATTCTTGCGCCTGTCTCTTTGGCTTTGGCTTCATAGTCACGGATCATGTCGTGCATCCATGCGACTTCGCCGCAGAGGTCGACATAATGCGTGCCTTGCTCGACGCAGGCTTCAACGACGGGCGTGCCATATAGTTGGTAAGGACCAACCGTTGTTAGAAGGCATTTCGTGCTGGCGGCCATTGCTGTCAGACTTGCCTTGTCGCTGGCATCTGCTGTTACGAGCGGCACACTTTCCGGAATGCCCATTTCGGCGCGCACCTCTTTGAGTTTTGCCTCAGAGCGCCCGGCCATCGCCCATTTCACATCGCCGCCTACGCCATATGTGTTGTTCATATATTCTGCGACTAGGCGCCCGGTAAAACCGGTCGCGCCATAGATAACGACGTCAAATTCGTGAGCGCTCATGTGTGATGTCCTTCTTAGTATCTACCTCCTTTGTGACATAGCGTGTTGGGATTGCAATGCGAGACGTTGTGTTAGTGAGGGCCATCATTGCGCGCAGACTGACGCAGCTGAGCAAACGGGTGCTAGCTATAAAGCATGTCTGACTTATATCATGCTGTATGAGCAATTCACCGAGTGACCCGGAACGCAATCGCCTTAGCGGGCGTCTCGCACGCACAGCCAAAGTTGGCGCGAACCTGTCTGGCGCAGGGCTGACGTTCGCGACGCAATCCTTGTTTGGCGGTGATAAGGGCGATGAACGTATCGCCAAAGCCCTGGCGGCAGCGCTAGGGAAATCCAAAGGGCCGCTGATGAAAGTGGCGCAGATGGTGTCGACCATCCCGGATTTGATGCCGCCCGAATACGCAGAACATTTGAGCCAGTTACAGGCAGAAGCCCCCGCAATGGGGTGGCCTTTCGTCAAGCGGCGGATGCGCGCTGAGCTTGGCCCTGCATGGAAAGACAAGTTTGACGGCTTTGAGCAGACAGCCGCGCATGCCGCGTCGCTTGGGCAAGTACATCGGGCGAGGCTTCATGATGGGCGCGAAGTCGCGTGCAAACTTCAATACCCGGATATGTCGAGCGCGGTTGAGAGCGACGTGGGGCAGTTGAAAGCTATGTTGGGCTTGTTCAAGCGGATGGACGGATCCATCGACCCAACCCTAATGGTAGGTGAGATTACAGATAGGCTGCGCGAAGAATTGGACTATGGGCGCGAGGCCAAACATATGGCGCTTTACCAGCGGATGCTGGCTGACAAAGATTTTGTGAAGACCCCAGAGCCCGTGCCTGATCTATCGACGGATCGCTTGCTGACGATGACATGGGTAGAGGGGGGACGCCTCTCAGATTTCGAAGATGCGCCACAAGAGATTCGTAATCATATAGCCGAGATGTTGTTTCAAGCGTGGTGGGGCCCATTCAATGATTATGCCGTGATCCATGGTGATCCACACCTTGGAAACTATCAAGTGACGGACCAAGGGCAGGGGTTAAACCTATTGGACTTTGGGTGCATTCGCATTTTTCCACCGACCTTCGTGGAAGGCGTGGTTGAGCTTTATCGTGCTGTATTGGCGGAGGATTTCGATGCCAGTTATGCCGCCTATGAAAAATGGGGCTTTGAAAATTTGAACCGAGAATTGGTCGAAGTTTTGAATATCTGGGCGGGCTTTATCTATGGGCCTTTGTTGGACAACCGGGTGCGGAGTGTGGCCGATGGCGTGGCGCCGGGTGATTACGGGCGTAAAGAGGCGTTCGCTGTACGTAAATTATTGAAAGAGAAAGGCCCGGTGAAGATACCGCGTGAGTTTGTCTTCATGGACCGCGCGGCGATTGGACTGGGCGCAGCCTATTTGCGTTTGAATGCTGAATTGAACTTCTTCAAGCTGTTCAATGACAGTCTTGAGAATTTTGATGTGAAGACTGTGGCCAAACGTCAGGCGGATGCCTTGGTTGCTGTCGGCCTTTAGTGGTATTTACAGCGCGGTGTGGATGCAGCGGCCGGTTGTTTTATCGCAATTGAGCCGGGCAACGGGTAAATCGCCATCGAAGATGCCAAGACGGTCTGGGTTATCGACCAGTAAAGTGACTGTGTAGTGATCACCCATGCTGACCCAATCACGGTGGGGCGCATTATTTGAATCGATGCACAGTGCGCGTGTTTCACCGGGCTGTAGCCGCATCAGACTGAAATTAGGCTCAGTATCGACCCAAATGTTAGCAGAGTCGTGCAAACGGACTTTGAAGCCTTGGATACGCTTGGCTGTGTTTTCGAATTCTAGGCAGACTTGTAGTTCACCCTTACCATTCTTTTCCTCCACCTCGATTTGCTCGTACCAAAGGACACCGCCTGATGGCGCAAGGCTAGAGTATGCGTATGAACCAAAACGCGAATTGACGGCTTTGAAATATGTGAGCGCAACTGTGCGGCAGGCATGGTGCTTGATCGGCTTATCTTCATCTGGATAGGCCATCTCGCACCCTTCGCGCATTTCACTTAAGAATAGGCGGTCGCAGATGCGTTGGTCGTAGAGGTCTGACCGATAGCAGGCATCATGGGTGCGGCAGGCCTCTAAGAATGGGCCATCTGGCACCGCCGCATCATAGATTTTGCGCCCACCGCAAGCGTCTTCTGGCTCACGAGCCGCGTCCATTTCAGCGGTGCGGAGGTTTAGATTAAGCGGCGTGGCAGATGCGGTTAAAGCGGCGCTCGCGACTAAGGCGCAGGATATGACAAGCTGGGCAAGACGCTTCATCATGCCACCCTATACTTGGATGGTTTAAGAACAATACTTTCCTACATATCAATAGCAGGGTAAGGCCGCGCACATGACTGATGATCTAACCCGAAATCAAACTTTTGAGATTCCCGAGGGCTATAGCGTTTTGCCGTGGCATCGTGGCTTTGGCCGGCAAGTTGGCCCTTTGTTTGAAAAGCGTAACGCGGACGGCATTACACGCGGATTTCGCGTCGAGGACCACCACACGAATGGTATGATGAATGCTCATGGCGGCATGTTGATGACATTTGCCGATATGACATGGGGCGCAGCCGTTGAGAAAAATGATGACACGTGGTGGGTCACGGTGCGGCTGACATGTGATTTTTTATCAGGGGCGAAGTTTGGCTCTTGGGTTGAAGGCCATGGCGAAGTGGTCGGCGCAGAAGATGGCGTTTATACTGTTGAGGGCCGTATTTGGAGCGGTGATACGCTTTTGATGCGCGGAACTGGCATTTTCAAAGTGATTGAGCGACGCGGATAGCTTGCTCTTATGACGCCTGCGCGTTACCTGCCTGTCAGCAAAACCAAGAGCAGGCACCTATGGCAAACAAGGCCCCCAATTCAAAAGATTTAGCGCGCAAGCCGCGTGGTTTTCCGGATCAGGCCTCCAATCTGATTCATGCGCGTGCCGCATTGGTTGAAACCATTACAGGCGTTTACCGCAAATGGGGCTTTGAGGCGCTAGAAACTGGCGCGTTTGAGTATGTCGATGCGCTAGGCAAATTCTTGCCAGATACTGACCGACCTAATGAAGGCGTGTTCGCGCTGCAAGATGATGACGAGCAGTGGATTGCATTGCGCTATGATCTGACAGCGCCGCTTGCGCGTTTTGTTGCTGAAGCCGGGCAGGGGTTGGGTAAACCCTATCGACGCTTTGCGGCGGGCCCTGTTTGGCGAAATGAGAAGCCGGGGCCGGGGCGCTTCCGTGAATTTTGGCAATGCGACGCCGATACAGTCGGTGCGCCGGGCTTTCATGCAGATGCTGAGATGATCGCGATGGGCGCCGAGGCATTGCGAGCTGTCGGCATGAAGCCGGGCGAATTTGTACTGCGTGTGAATACGCGGCGTTTGTTGAATGGTGTTCTGGACGCAGTGGGCGCGCAGAAAAGTGAAACACGTTTGGCCGTGCTGCGCGCCTTAGACAAGCTAGACCGGCTTGGCAGCGAAGGGGTTGCGGCTCTGCTGGGCGAAGGCCGGATGGATGACAGTGGTGATTTTACGAAAGGTGCAGGGCTTGGCGTGGCTGAAGTAAAATCTGTGCTGGCGTTTGCAGAGGCGGGCGCGGCAACGCGGGCAGAAACGCTGACGAATTTGTCTGCGGCTGTAGGCAATAGTGAAGAGGGTAAGGCGGGACTTGTGGAGCTTGAGGCGATTGCTGTTGCGCTGGAAGCGTTTGGCTCCCCCGAAGGCGACGTAGTAATTGACCCGTCAGTTGTGCGCGGTCTGGAATATTATACCGGTCCTGTCTTTGAAGCTGAATTGCTGCGCGAAGTAGTGGGTGATGATGGCAAGACCTACCGCATCGGCTCGATTGGTGGCGGCGGGCGCTATGATGATCTTGTCGCGCGCTTTACGGGGCAGACTGTTCCGGCGACGGGATTCTCAATTGGTATTTCCCGGCTGGCGGCGGCGTTGGCGATTATAGATGACACACCAAAACTAGATGGGCCTGTGGTTGTTTTGAATTTAGATCGTGAAAACCCGACGATTGCGCTGCAAATCGCGAGTGAGCTGCGCAGGGCAGGTTTGCGCGCGGAAGCCTATATGGGTGGCAGTGGTATGCGTCCGCAGATGAAATATGCAGATCGCCGGAATGCACCGGCTGTTGTGATTGTGGGTGAAGATGAAATCGCCAATGGAACAGTCACGATCAAAGATCTTGAGATGGGCGCCCTGAAGGCAAAAGCGATCAAATCAAATGAAGAATATAGAGAGGCCCGTCCGGGGCAAATAGAAGTGCCGCGCGCCGAAATGGCGGCGCATGTTCGGGCGATTGTAGAGGCGCAAGTAGGGTGACAGACGGCGTAGATATGAAAGTGATTGAGCGTGCGGCGAGGGATGTGCTGGCGCGACTAGGCGGGATAACTGTAGATCCAGCGGCGGTTTTGCCGGCTGATATTCCTTTGGAACTGTCTGGTGAAGCGGTTCGCGCACGCCTCTGCATCTTTACAGATGCGTCTGGCGCAGAACGGGTTATGCGGCCTGATCTGACTTTGCCAATTGCGGATGCCGAAGCCGCCCGACGTGTGTCTGGGCAGGATGACCCAATAACATTGCAATATGCGGCGCGTGCGTTTCGCCTGCCCGTAACGCGGCATGACCCGATGGAGTTTACACAGATTGGTGTGGAGCGCTTTGGGTATGCGGCGTCACCAGATGCAGATGCGGAATTGTTTGCCGCTATTTGTGATGCGGCGACAGCGAGCGGTGTGGGGATTGACCGGATTGCGATGGGCGATTTGTCGATCTTTCCGGCGTTTGTGGATGCATTAGGGTTGGCGGCGTCAACGAATGGCTTGCTGAAGCGTGCCTTTCGGCAAAGTGGTGGTGTGCGTAAACTGTTGTCGGAAACATCCGCCTATGCCGATCTGGCATTAGGTAATGAACTCGCAGCGTTGGACGCGAATGCGGCGCGGCAGAAGCTATTGGGTACATTGGAAGCGCGCGGTATTGAGTTGATCGGCGCACGATCTGCTGATGAGATCGTGGCGAGCTTGATTGCGAAAGCGGATGCTGCGCGCGTTGGCGGTGTGCCGAAAGAGGCGCGGGAACTGCTTGAGAAAGTCTTGGCTGTTAGTGCTGTGCCTGATGATGCTGTTGAAGCGCTTTATGTGTTGGCGCGCGGCGCGGGACTTAACCTTGTGCTGCCGCATCTGGATACTTTGGCAGCGCGTAATGATGCGATGCGTAAGAGTGTCGGTGCAGACATCATGGCGACGGCTTCGTTTTTAACGCCGTTTGGACGCCGGTTTAATTATTATGATGGCTTTGTTTTTGAAGTCTTTGGTGTTGGTGCAGATACGCGCCACCCGCTTGCGTCTGGTGGGCGTTATGATGCGTTGATCCGTGATCTGTCATTAGGCAAAGTCTCAGCGACGGCGCTGGGCGGGGTGGTGCGTCCGGACCGGATAGCGAAGTCGATAAACGGAGGGGCAGCGTAATGCTAAACTTGGCGATCCCTTCGAAGGGCCGACTGAAAGATAAATCCGAAGAATGGTTTGCGGCCGCTGGCTATCCAATTCATCAGATAGGCGGTGCGCGGGGCTATCAAGCGCGCATTGATGGCTTGGACGGCGTGGATGTCCGCTTACTGTCAGCCCGTGAAATTGCATTGGGACTGATTGATGGGTCGCTGCATGTTGGTGTGACAGGCGAAGATTTGCTGCACGATCTGGCCTTTGACCCGGAGGCGAGTTTTGATGTGGCTGAGCGGCTTGGCTTTGGGCATGCTGATGTGATCGTAGCTGTGCCGCAGGCATGGCTTGATGTGGAGACGATGGCTGATCTTGAAATCGCGGGCGCCAGTTTTCGTCAAACTCACGGACGACGCCTTCGTGTTGCCACGAAATATCTTGGTCTGACGCGACGCTTTTTTGCTGAGCAGTCTGTTGGTGAGTATCGGTTGGTTGAAAGTGCAGGTGCCACAGAGGCCGCACCAGCAAGTGGCGCAGCAGATGTGATTGTGGACATCACCTCCACAGGCGCGACATTGAAAGCCAATGGTCTGAAGATTTTGACCGATGGTGTGATGCTGAAAAGTCAGGCTTCTATTGCAGTGTCTCGGGATGCGAAATGGACTAGCGCGGAGGTGGCGACATTCAAGAAAATGCTAAGTGCGCCGAACGCGGCAGGGTTCGATATTGATACTTTTCTTGCTGAGTCTTAATTCACACTCTTGACACAATTCACAAACGTGTGAGTTATGTACTTGCTAGTTTCTGGGAGGAAGCGCTGCAAACGGTACAAGGGACGCATGACCAAAAGGTTGTGCGTCTCTTTTTTTGTTTATGCTGGGATAAAGTCGCCAGGGACAGCCAACAAGCGTGGCTCAGGTGAGGTAAGGGGCGTTAAACGAAACACACTCGCTAGCTGCCCTGGCTTCATGATTAACAATAATGATTTATTGATTATCGTCAAGAGATTTATTGAAAAACAATAAAATTATTTTGTGATCGTTATCAGCGTGTCACGCCCGCCATTCTGTGGGGAGACGCGAATGATACGAGTCACGCCGTCAGGGGAGGTTGTGTCTTCAACGACCACGCCGGTGGCCATGATGTGAGCTGTTTCAGTGTTACTCTGTTTATTGCTGATGATTTTGACCATCATAGAATCGTATGGAGAAGACACACTCGCCATATTTGATGTGTCTTCGCCATTTTTAATCATCGCCCCGAGATTATAACCGCTAACGGTTTTATCTATGACTTCGAGTGTCTCTTCGCCTGTCTCTGACACGACGACACGTTGCTCCCGAAACGTGACGTGTTGTTCGGCGATTTTGGGTAAATGTGTTGCCTGTGTTTTAGTGACACCCGTTGCGGTCGAATTGTTGGTTTTATCCGTGCCTATTTGTGCGTTCGCGAGTGATGGCAGGACGAGCAATAATACGGCGATGCCCAAGGTTTGCGCGCTCATATTTGTCTCCGATGGTGCGATTGCTATCTCGCTTATACATCACAATTAGTCTGGCGATCATACAAAAGCAGTTAGCCGCTGCACGCTGTGATCTGGCGCAATGTGTTGACTTGGCGTATGAGGCCGGGCCATGCCTTGAAGACAGTATCAACATCTGACTGAACATTCGAATGGAGCCACGTAAATGACCGATCCGCGTCAGCATATCATGCCAGTATATCGTCCGCCGGAGGAAAACTTCGAGCGCGGTGAAGGCCCGTATCTGATTGCAGAGAGCGGTGAGCGCTATTTAGATTTTATCGCGGGCATTGCGGTATCGGCGCTTGGGCATTCTCACCCTGCTTTGGTGAGCGCGCTGAAAGATCAAGCTGAAAAGCTGTGGCACACGTCTAATATGTTCCGCGTGCCTGCGGCAGAAGAATTGTCAGAAAAGATGTGCCGGGACACATTTGCGGATCGGGTGTTCTTTACAAATTCAGGCACTGAGGCCGTGGAATGCGCAATTAAAACCGCACGGAAATATCATTGGGCTAAAGGTGATACTGAGCGCTTTGAGATTATTACATTTACGGGCGCTTTCCATGGGCGTTCGTTAGGGGCCATCAATGCAGGCGGAAACCCGAAATACCTTGAAGGGTTTGGCCCCGCGCTGCCGGGCTTTACTCAAGTTGAATGGGGCGACCACGATGCGTTGAAAGCTGCGATAAGCAATAAGACAGCGGCTGTGTTTGTGGAGCCTGTGCAAGGCGAAGGTGGCGTACGCGCTATGCCTGATGAGTGTTTGCAAGGCTTGCGTGAACTTTGCAACGCGCATGGCGCTTTGCTGATTTATGATGAAGTTCAGTGCGGCATGGGGCGGACAGGTAAACTGTTTGCTCACCAATGGGTCGATGATGCTGAACCAGACATTATGTGCGTGGCAAAGGGCGTTGGCGGGGGCTTTCCCTTTGGTGCCTGTCTGACGACAGAGGAAACAGGCATCGTTATGCAGCCGGGTAGCCACGGATCGACTTATGGCGGAAATCCGCTGGCGATGGCTGTTGGAAACGCTGTGTGGGATATTATTTCAGATGAGGCCTTTCTTGCAGATGTGCGCCGCGTGTCGGGTACGCTCGCGCAGAGCTTGAAGTCCATTGCGGACACGCATCCGGATAAGGTTGTCGAGGTAACGGGCAAAGGTTTGTTGA
>Ga0209345_10003958_pt1 | contig 14702 bp, 13 predicted proteins | sample Cruoilmetagenom7_FD_187294 | JGI IMG/M metagenome (GOLD analysis project Ga0209345, IMG submission 187294) | Oil polluted marine microbial communities from Coal Oil Point, Santa Barbara, California, USA - Sample 7 (SPAdes) (version 2) | ecosystem: Environmental > Aquatic > Marine > Oil seeps ... | reverse complement strand
CTAGGGTTTAGTAAGTCAAATAAAGCTTTATCTTTAAACTCTACCATCTGAACAAATTTATTAGCTCCAGCTAATCCAACATCCTCTTCAACACCTTTTAAAATTCTTTTTTTTAATAATGAAAAATATTGTATTGATTCATCTATTGCTGATTTTGAAAAATCATATCCATGCCCAGGTATTAAAATATTCCAATCATATTGTTGGATTGTATTTAAAGCTTTCAATTGACCAATCACTAACCCCTCTCTATTTGAAGTGATTCGTCCATTCATCACTATATCTCCTGCAAACATCACTTTTCTTTGAGGCATATACATTAAAACATCAAATTTACTATGTCCTTGACCAACTGGAATAAACTCTATTGTTTCACCATCAAATTTTTTTGTTATAGGTTTTGTAATATGTTCATCCAGTTTTACTATATGTGTACCCTCTAAAATATCATGCGATAAAAGATGATGCATTCGTGATGGTTCACCCTCTGTGTAGTTTTCATCTTGTAACTTTACACCAATAAGTTTTGCATTAAATTTTTCTTTATAAAAATTATTCCCTAACCAATGGTCATCATGTTCATGAGTATTAAGAACTACCCTCACTGGAAGTTTTGCTATTTTTTCCATCTCTTTATATGCAGCTTGTGCAAATTTATATGTTGGGCCACTATCTACAAGTATGTAACTATTTTTCCCTTTTATATAACAATGGTTACTCATATTCCCACCATTTTCTTTTGTTGGCATCTCTAATTTACCAAAAAAACACCAAATATTTTCACTTACTTGTTTTGGCTCTAATTTATACTCAAAAGCATAAATACTCCCTATACTTAAACTTGTTAGTAAACATAGCTTACTAATAAGGTGTAACATTTATCCAACCCCCCGCTATCCTCTCTATCACTTCTGCAATACCAGCTTGTACATAACTAAGATCTTCAATAAATTCATCCTCTTTCCAATTCATTGTATCCATTGTGTTGATACAACCGATAAACTCTACATCATATTCCATTAGTGACTTTATTTTTGACAAAATCTCTGCATCATAATCTTTTCTTAATGCTCTCATACCTTGGGCATACGCTACAACAGATATTTTAATACTCTCTGTTGGATACACTTTTAAAACATTATATATAGAACCTAACATATGATTAACTGTTTCAATATTTGCACTTCTTAGTTTAATCACCCATTTTCTAGGTTCATCAAAAGTTGGTTTTGGATCAGAAAACTCCATCTGTCCAAATGACAATACAGCCAGCATTATCAATAAAATTAACTTTTTCATATTTTCCCTTTGTATAATAAATTTTTATAGTATAGCTTATAGTTTATTAAAATAAAAACAAAAAGAATTAAAAAATATTATGAAAAATCCTTGACAAAAAAGTAAAAATTTACTACAATTCTAGCACTCAAAATAATTGAGTGCTAATTAAATTTTAAACTTAACATAGAAGGACTAAATTATGAATTTTAAACCATTAGGTGACAGGGTACTTTTAAAAGTACAAGAGGTAGAAACTAAAACTGCCAGTGGAATCATTATCCCAGATAATGCTTCAAAAGAGAAACCAACACAAGCCCAAGTTGTAGCTATTGGAAACGATGTAGAGCATGTTGCAGTTGGTGATCAAGTAATTTTTTCTCAATATGCAAGAAGCGCAACAGTTACAATAGATAATACAGAATATATAATTATGGAAACAAGCGAAATTTTAGGAACATTTGGAGGAGATAAATAATGGCAAAAGAGATACATTTTAGTGATGATGCAAGACATAGACTTTTTAGTGGTGTTGAGCAATTAGCAAATGCAGTTAAAGTAACAATGGGTCCAAGAGGGAGAAATGTTTTATTACAAAAATCATTTGGTAGCCCATCAATTACAAAAGATGGTGTTTCAGTTGCAAGAGAAATTGAACTACAAGACCCAATGGAAAACATGGGAGCACAACTAGTAAAAGAGGTTGCTTCAAATACAAACGATGAAGCTGGTGATGGTACTACAACTGCAACAGTTTTAGCACATAGTATTTTTAAAGAAGGTCTTAGAAATGTTACTGCTGGAGCTAATCCTGTACAACTTAAAAGAGGTATGGATAAAGCAAGTGAACAAATTCTTGATGAACTTAAAAAAATCTCTAAAGTTGTAGATACAAAAGAACAAATTGCTCAAGTAGCTACAATCTCTGCAAATAGTGATACTGCTATTGGTGATATGATTGCAGAAGCTATGGAGAAAGTTGGAAAAGATGGTGTTATCACTGTTGAAGAAGCAAAAGGTATCTATGATGAGCTAGATGTTGTAGAGGGTATGCAATTTGATAGAGGATATTTATCTCCATATTTTGCAACTAATGTAGAAAAAATGATTGCTGAACTAGAAAATCCATATATCTTACTATGTGAGAAAAAAATTAGTTCACTTAAAGAGATGTTACCAATTTTAGAAGAAGTAAATAGAACACAAAGACCCCTTTTAATTATTGCAGAAGATGTAGATGGTGAAGCATTATCAACATTAGTTGTAAATAGATTAAGAGGTTCTTTAAATATTGCTGCTGTTAAAGCTCCTGGTTTTGGAGATAGAAGAAAAGCTATGCTTGAAGATATCGCTATTTTAACTGGTGGAAAAGTTATAAGTGAAGAGATGGGTATGACACTTGAAAGTGCTACTATGGAAGTTCTAGGAACTGCTGCAAAAGTTGTAATAGATAAAGATAACACAACTATTGTAAATGGTGCAGGTGATAAATCTAATGTAGAAGCAAGAGTTGCACAAATTAGAAACGAAATAGAAAACACATCAAGTGACTATGATAGAGAAAAAGCTCAAGAGAGACTTGCAAAAATGTCTGGTGGTGTTGCTGTAATTAAAGTAGGAGCTCCTACAGAAACAGAGATGAAAGAGAAAAAAGATAGAGTAGATGATGCACTTAGTGCAACAAGAGCTGCTGTTGAAGAGGGTATCGTTATTGGTGGTGGAGCTGCCTTAATCAAAGCTGCCTCTAAAGTTTCACTTTCACTTGAAGGTGATGAACAAATTGGTGCTGATATTATCATCAGAGCTATTGCTGCTCCACTAAAACAAATTGCAGCAAATGCTGGATTTGATGCTGGTGTTGTTGCAAATGAAGTTTCAAAATCAGAAAATCCAAATGTAGGATTTGATGCTGCGACTGGAAATTATGTAGATATGTTTGAAGCTGGTATTGTAGATCCTGCAAAAGTTGAAAGAGTTGCAATGCAAAATGCAGTATCTGTTGCATCACTTCTTCTTACAACCGAAGCAACAGTTTCAGATATCCAAGGGGATGATGTAAAAGCTGCTCCAATGCCTGACATGGGTGGAATGGGTGGAATGGGAATGGGGATGTAATCCTCTTCCCTACCTCAATACTTTACTACAATTTCTTCTAATATTCATCTTACTTTTTTTCATTTTATTATAAATTTTACTTATCTACCCAATATAACTATAACTTAATTTTATAATTATAGGCTATTTTTTACTAATTTGTTATATAAGTAAAAATAATAGTAAATTAAGTCTTGTTAAAGTTCTAATAGTTTAAAATATATAGTAAATTTTAAGGAGATAAAATGAAAAAAAGTATTATAGCACTTTCGGCAATAGCTGCACTCTCAACTGCATCTTTTGCCGATGATGATGTAAAGTTACAGTTAGAGTTGTTAAAAAACCAAATCAAACAACTAGAAGCCAAAATGGATGCCAATGAGAAAGCAGTACAAAAAGTTGAAAAAACTGTAGTAAGAAATAAGCAAAATATTACAGAAAATAAAATATTAGCAAACAATGATAATATTAAATGGGATGTAGATTTTAGAACAGCAATGGATAATATTCATTATAAGCGTGCAAGTGGAGCAAAAGCTTCAAATCCTGACTTACTAACAAATAGACTTTGGCTGGGTATGGGATTTGCACCTGATGCAAACAATATTTTTAAAGGTAAATTATCTTACTATAAAGCATTTGGTGACTCAGCGAATCATGGTCAAGCAAACACAAACCCTGGTTATGCAAACTTTGATTGGGTGACAAGTGAAAATGCGAATGATAATACTTTAAATGTAAAAGAAGCATATTGGTTATATATGAATGATACACTTATGGGTGCGAAAGTTCCTTGGACAGTTTCAGTTGGTAGAAGACCATCAACTGATGGACTCGGTATCAATATGAGAGAAGGTATGAAAGACAACTCTCCTCTATCACATACAGTAAATGTTGAATTTGATGGTATGAGTGCAAAATTCAGTCTTGATAAAGTAACTGGTGTAGAAGGAATGTGGTGGAAACTATGCACAGGTAGAGGCTTAACAAATGCTAATCCAAGATTCACTAATGGTGGAATAGATTATGCTGCTAGTACTACTGCATCAAATACACAAGATATAAATATGTATGGGTTTATATTTGTACCTTGGGATAATGGACAATATTCTATTCATACGAACTGGGCAAGAGCTGAAAACTTAATTGGTTTTGCTTCAAATGGTACAACTTTTATGTCTACTAGTGGTGCTTATGATGTTAATATGACTACTATTTTTCCTGCTTTTAAAAGTTTTGGAGATATGGACTTATTAACAGTTATGGCTAAAGCAGAAGGTATTGGTGATGGTATATCAGATTTCTTAGATGATACTAGAGTTTTTGCTTCATGGGCACAATCAAAAACACATCCTAAGTCTCCTGTCTCTGGTGAGTCAGCAAGAATGCTAGGTTCTACAAAATCTGAAACAGGTACATCTACTTGGGTTGGTATAAATATGCCTTGTCCTCTTACTGATGATGGAAGAATTGGTATAGAGTGGAACAAAGGTAGTAAATACTGGAGAAGTGTAACTTATGGTGAAGATACAATGGCTGGAAGTAAAATTGCAGCTCGTGGTACAGCTTGGGAAATTTACTATAATAAACCACTTACAAAAGCTTTAACATTTAATGCTAGATATACAAAAATTGACTATGATTACACAGGAAGTAATGCTTTCTTTGGTGATGATGGTACACCAACTGATATGTCAGTAGTTGAAGCAAATCCTGCTATATATGGAGATCCAGTTAAAGAAGCATCTGATTTAAGACTATCTATTAGCTACAGATACTAAATATTATAAAAGAGTAGAGAGTAACTTCTCTGCCTCTTTTTTACTACCAATCTCTCCATCAAGTTGAGATTGGTATATTTTTTTTAAAACTACTCCAAACTTCACACTAGGTTTATATCCAAAATTTATCAAGTCTTTTCCCATTAAAAATGGTTTTGGCATATTGTTCATAATTTTATATTTTTTAGAGATTAGTTCTGCTTCGTTTTTAATATCTATTAACTCTTTTTTATATATCTCAGGTACTTTAAATTTTTGAAGTTTTTTAATATCTTTTAGAAGTTGTTTATTTTCAGATATATCAAGCAAAGTGTCAAATAAAAAATAAAACATTAATACAAGATTTTCTTTATAATTTTTCGTTTTATACTTTACCATATAATCAATATTATTCATCATTTCAGCAGATATATTTATGCTATTTAATTGAACTAAAAGTTGTAATCCTATGGATGGTTTTTTTGAATAAAGAAGTAATTTTTCATATTCATTAAAAACTCTTTCTTTTGAGAGTGTTTTAAACTCTTCACTTTTAACTAAATTATCACAAAGTTTTTGTGTATTTTTATCTATTGTAAGTTCAAATCTTCCACAAAATTGAATTGCTCTATATACTCGTAATGGATCTTCAATAAAACTTTCATCTATATGTTTTAATAGTTTATTTTTTATATCTTTTGTACCATTATATGGGTCTAAAAACTCTTTTTTAGTATAATCATACCCAATTGAATTCATAGTAAAATCTCTTCTTCTAGATGCATCTTCAAAGCTTAAATCACTATTCACTATTACAGAAAACTCTTTGTGTCCTAATCCTATCTTATTTTCACTTCTTGGAAATGAAAAATCATATACAACATCTCTTATAATGAGTTTCAATATACCAAAACTTTTTCCTACAAAATTTACGGTTCCAAAGTTTTTTAATATATTTTCTAATATCTCAAGAGTAGATATACCATAAACTTCAATATCGTAATCACTGCAAGAAATATTCAATAAATAATCCCTCACACTTCCACCCACAACAATTGGTTTACCACCATATAATACAATATTATCCAAAACAATAGTAAGGTTTTTAGGAAGTGTATCTATCATAATTTATTATAGTCTTTCAAAGATTTTATAACCATAAAAAAAGGGATGCAATCTCTTGCATCCCTTTTTAAATACTTTTGTAAGATAAACTCTTATAAAGCTGCTTTCGCACTTGCTACAACTGTTTGAAATGATGGGTAATCATTCATAGCCATATCAGCAAGAATTTTTCTATCAAGTGTAATTCCGGCTTTATTTAAACCGTTCATAAATCTTGAGTAGCTGATGTCATTTAATCTACACGCAGCATTAATTCTAACAATCCAAAGTTTTCTGAAATCTCTTTTCTTTTGTCTTCTATCTCTAAAAGCATAAACTAAACTTCTCTCAACTTGCTCTTTAGCTTTTCTAAAGTGCTTTCTTCTACCACTGTAGAATCCTTTAGCAAGTTTAAGAATTTTTTTATGTCTTGCTCTTCTTATCGTACCTGTTTTTACTCTTGGCATATTATTTTCCTTTTATCTTTTATAAATATTTCAATATTTTGGTGTCTGTACATATTGTACTGAACTTATCCGAACCTAATCGGAGGGACTATTTACTGAAATCTGCTAATAAAGGATTAACCTTTATTTAACATCTTTTTAACTCTTGAAGCATCTGCATCAGATACTACTTGTGGACCTCTTAAAGCTACTTTTCTTTTTTGGCTCTTCTTAGTAAGAATGTGACTTCTAAAAGCACTTCCTCTTTTGATAGAACCATTTTTTTTCACTTTAAATCTTTTTAAAGCTCCACTGTTAGATTTCATCTTTGGCATTGTTAGACTCCTTTGCAATTTTTATCAAATTTGCAAATTTTTTACAAAAAAAATCCACAAACTTAAATAAGTTGTGGATTATACAGTTTTTATACTTTAAATAATTTTAAGTGATAAAATATCTTATTTTCCACTACCTTTTAAAGGTGTTACTAACATATTTACATATCTTCCTTCAAACTTAGGATCATGTTCTTTTACAGCTACATCTTCTATCATATCCCAAACTCGTGCTAATACTTCAGCACCAGCAGCTGGATTAGCCATCTCTCTACCTCTTAAGAATACTCTAAATTTAACATGGTTTCCTTTTTCAAGAAACTCTAATGCATGTTTTACTTTGTAGTCAATATCATTTTGAGCTATTTTTACAGAAAGTTTTATCTCTTTTGTTACTATAATCTTTTGATTTTTTCTAGCTTCTTTTTGCTTTTTTTCTTGTTGATATTTAAATTTACCGTAGTTCATTATTTTTACAACCGGAGGTTGAGCACTAGGAGCGATACACACTAAGTCAAGTCCAGCTTCATCAGCTAAAGCTAATGCTTCTCTTGAACTCATGATACCATGACTAGATCCATCCTCTGCGTTACATCTAACTTCTTTAAATCTTATATCATCATTCAGTAATGTATCGTCCGTTTTTTTATTGTTCTTTAAACTCAAATTTTTTCCCCTGCTTTTTGTTGTTGTAACATATCTATAAACTCCTGTTTTGACATCTCACTTCGCTCTCTTTTTCTTCTATCTCTTAGTGCAACTTTTTCATTTGCAACTTCATCATCACCTACAACTACAATCATAGGTACTCTTTGCTTTTCAGCAATTCTAATTCTTTTATTTAGACTTTCATTTTGACTAAATACTTCACTATCTATCTCAATCATTTGAAGTTCTTTTGCTAATTTTTTAGCATACTCTAAATGTGCATCTGCAATTGGTACAATAATCACACCTGTTGGAGCAATACTCAGTGGAAACTCACCTGCATAATGTTCAGTAAGTATTCCAATAAATCTTTCAAAACTACCAAGAATCGCTCTATGAATCATCACTGGTCGTTCTCTTTTATCTTCACTAGTAGTATAATTAATATCAAATCTTTCAGGCAAGTTCATATCTACTTGTATTGTACCACACTGCCACTTTCTTCCTATAGCATCAAGAATCTTAATATCGATTTTTGGACCATAAAATGCTCCACCACCCTCATCTATTCCATAAGTGTAACCATTTTCATCTAAAGCATCCATAATACCTTTTGTAGTACTTTCCCAAAATGCATCATCTCCAATTGCTTTTTTAGGTTTTGTAGATACTTCCATCTCATAAGTAAACTCAAAATGTTTCATTAAAGATTCTACAAACTCTAGAACTTCCATAATAACATCTTTTACTTGAGATTGCATACAAAAAATATGTGCATCATCTTGTGTAAATTCTCGTACTCTAAATAATCCATGCATTGCACCGCTTAACTCATGTCTATGAACGACACCATATTCAAAGAATTTTAGTGGTAAATCTTTATATGACACTAAATCATTTTTAAATACTTCAATATGACCAACACAGTTCATTGGTTTTATCCCATACTCTTGCCCATCAATTTCAGTGAAATACATATTTTCTTTATAGTTTGTATAGTGACCAGATTTTACCCAAGCTTCTGCTTTAAGTATCTCAGGACCTCGAACTGGTTGATAACCTCTCATTCTATGCGCTTTATATAAAAGTTGCTCTAACTTTCCTCTAAGTCGTGAACCAGCAGGAAGCCATAATGGTAATCCAGCACCAATATCATCACTAAAAGCAAATAATTTTAAATCTGTACCAAGTCTTCTATGGTCTCTTTTTTTTGCCTCTTCAAGCATTGTTACATAATCTTTTAACTCTTGCTTATCAAAAAACGAGATACCATAAATTCTAGTAATCATCTCATTTTCTTCATCACCACCAAGATATGCACCAGCTACTCTTATAAGTTTAAAATTTCTTATTGATTTAGTGTTTGGTAAATGTGGTCCTCTACATAAATCTTCAAAATCCCCTTGAGTATATACAGTTAAAACATCATCTGTAATTTTTTCTAAAACAGCTTGTTTTAATTCATCAGAAGAGAATTTTTTAATAATATCTTTTCTTGATACTTCACTTCGTTCAATTGGTAATTTTCGACCAGCAATCTCTTTCATCTTTTTTTCAATGATTGTCAAATCTTCATCATTTAATTGATGATTTAATTTAAAATCATAATAAAACCCCTCTTTTACAACAGGTCCAACAAAAAATTTAGCCTCTGGATGTAGCTCTTTAATAGCTTGTGCCATCAAGTGTGCTGTAGAGTGTCTTAATATCTCTTGTGCTTCTTGTGAGTTGTCTGCATATATTTTCTCATCATCAGTAGCATTTATACCTAAAGCTTCTGCAGTTTGAAGGTCATAAATCTGACCATCTCTCTTTATCCCTATATAATCCAATAAAGTCCTTTTATATTATATTTAATTAATTTATCTAAATTTTAGCAAACTTGAACTTAAATAAAACATTGTAATATTTACATTGCTTATATTATTAGTATAATCTACTACTTAGTTTATCCTTATTTTACTATTTAGAATAAACTTTTTTTATATTTTTTATATTACTATTCATATTAAGCAATACCATATCTGCTAAAATTAAACTCATCATTGATTCACAAACCACACTACCTCTTAATGCAACACATGGATCATGTCTCCCCTTTAAGTTATAAACTTGGTCAATATTATTTACATCAACAGTTTTTTGTTCACTAAAAATTGAAGGAGTTGGTTTAAAATAAACTTTTGTAATAATATCATCACCATTACTTATTCCTCCAAGAATTCCTCCACTATGGTTTGACTGAAATCCTTTTGAAGTAATTTGATCATTATTTAAACTACCTTTAGATCTACTAGACTCCATACCATCACCTATCTCTACAGCTTTTACAGCATTTAACCCCATCATAGCATTAGCTATTTGACCATCGAGTTTATGATACATAGGTTCTCCTAAACCAGCAGGTACTCCAGTTGCCTTTAGTAAAACAACTCCACCTATTGAATCATGATTTGACATCGCTTCTTTTATTGCATCTTTTTGCATCTGTTCTTTAATTTCATCTAGTGCAAAAATTTCACTACTTTTTGCATGTTCAAAATCAATTTGTTCTGATTTTATTCCACCTACTTCACAAATACCACTGTGAACTTTTATATCCAACTCTTTTAAAAGTAACTTAGCAATTGCACCAGCTGCAACTCTAGCAGCAGTTTCTCTAGCACTACTTCTACCACCACCTCTATAGTCTCTTATTCCATACTTATGAAAATAAGTAAAGTCAGCATGCCCAGGTCGAAAAAGATCTTTTACATTAGAATAATCTTTACTTTTTTGATTTTCGTTAAATAAAACCATAGCAATAGGTGTACCTGTACTAACACCCTCAAATACTCCACTTAAAATTTGTATTGTATCACTCTCTTTTCTTTGTGTTTCATATTTTGTTTTACCTGGTTTTCTTCTATCCATCTCACTTTGAATAAAGGCCTCATCTATTTTAATACCAGCTGGAACACCATCTACAATACATCCTAGGGCAACTCCATGAGACTCACCAAATGTTGTAAATTTAAATCTCTCTCCAAAACTGTTCATTATTTTAACCCTTGAAGTTGATTTAAAACAATTTTAGCAGCTGCTTGTTGCGCTAGTTTTTTACTTTTCCCTTTTGCTGTTGCATAATGTTTATCATTAATCCAAAGACTTAGTTCAAACTCTTTTTCATGATCAGGTCCCACAGCTGCCTCTAATTTATAAACAGGAATTGCACCAAACTTTGCTTGCGTCACCTCTTGTAGTGCTGTTTTATAATCACTAAAAAGTTCATCTAAATTTATCTCATCATAATTTTCCGTTAAAAGTTTTAAAATCATTGGCTTCAAAACTACCAATCCAGATTCTATATAAATAGCACCCATAATTGCCTCAAATGCATCACTTAAAATAGAAGCTTTTTCTCTTCCTTGATTTCGCTCTTCCGCTTCTGAAAGGTAAATATAATCACCGAGATTTATTGCAATTGCTAACTTAGTAAAACCTTTCTCATTTACTAAACTTGCTCTTATCTTAGAAAGCTCTCCCTCATTTGAAGATGGGAACTTATTAAATAAAAACTCCCCGACAATCAAGTTTAAAACTGCATCCCCTAAAAACTCTAATCTTTCATTATTAAACACTTTTTTATAACTTTTATGTGTAAGTGCTTCGATTATCAGATCTTTGTTCTCAAACTGATAACCCAAGCACTTTTCAAGTTCTTTATATTCTTTATGCACAATTTTCCTTTTTAAATAAAATTAACCTTATTTTATCTAAAGTTAAATAAAAAAACTCCTCAAGGATAAACCTCAAGGAGTTTTAAGTAAATTAAAAACTTATTTTAATTCATAGAATATTAGTAAAAATACTAAACAGCTTCATTTCCTGTTTCACCTGTTCTTATTCTTATTACTTCATCTACACTCATTACAAATATCTTTCCATCACCAATCTTCCCTGTTTTTGCTGAAGTTGATATTAGTTTTACTACATTATCTACTTCATCATCATTTACGATTAGTTCTAATTTTGTTTTAGCTAGAAAGTCTACTATATATTCTGCACCTCTATAAAGTTCTGAGTGACCTTGTTGTCTCCCATATCCTTTTACATCTGTTACTGTCATACCTGTTATTCCAGCTTCTGTTAATGCATCTTTTACATCTTCTAGTTTAAAAGGTTTTATTATTGCTTCTATTTTTTTCATCTATTATCCTTTACCATTAAGCTTTTTTGAATTCTGGGTAACACTCAAGACCTGTTTCATGAATATCTAAACCATTAATCTCTGTCTCTTCATCTACTCTTAATCCTACTACCATATCTAGTATTTTCCAGATTATGAAAGAAGTTATGAATACGAATGCTCCAATTACAACTACACCTTTAAGTTGTGCCATAAATGTTGCTGATTCAGTAAATAAACCAACTGCTAATGTTCCCCAGATACCTGCTACAAGGTGAACTGAAAGAGCACCAACTGGATCATCTATTCTTAATTTATCAAAGAAAGGAACCATAACTACTACTATTAAAGCACCTACTGCACCTACACCGAATGCGTACATCATACCAGCATCTGGAGCTGCTGTTACAGATACTAGACCGGCAAGTGCCCCGTTAAGAACCATAGTTAAATCAACTTTTTTATAAAGTATTTGAGTTAAAATTGCTGCTACTACTGCACCTGTTGCTGCTGCCATATTTGTATTTGCAACTACCATTGCTATACCTGTGATATCATCTTTAGACCCTAAAGCTAATTGAGAACCACCATTAAATCCGAACCATCCCATCCATAGTATGAATGTACCTAAAGTTGCAAGAGTTAAGTTAGAACCTGGAATTGGTCTTACTTTACCATCTGCTGTATATTTACCTTTTCTAGCACCAATGATAAGTACACCTGCTAAAGCTGCCCATCCACCAACTGAGTGAACAATTGTAGAACCTGCAAAGTCAGAGAATCCTGCTAATATTCCACCAAGTTCTGATCCACCCCATGTCCAGTGACCTTGTAGAGGATAAATTACACCACTTAATAGTACTACGAATATTAAAAATGGCCATAATTTCATTCTTTCTGCAACTGATCCAGAGATTACTGAAGCTGCTGTTGCTACGAACATTACTTGAAAGAAGAAATCTGAAGCTACTGGGTATGCTGAATCTGCTGCATTACTCATATCTGCTACACTGATACTTCCCATAAATGCTCCACCATCACCATACATTAGGTCATAACCTATAAAGTAGTACATAATACAACTTATTGAGAACAACGCTACATTTTTTGTAAGTATTGTTGCATTATTTTTTGATCTTGTAAGACCAGCCTCTAACATAGCAAATCCTGCTGCCATCCACATTACTAGTATACCTGAGATAACGAACAAAAATCCATCTAAGATAAACTTGACATCATTGAAATTTTCCATTTCTGAACTCCTTTTAATTAATATCTTTATTGATATTTGTATAGAAATTATTACATATTTTTTCTATTGTTAGTTCACAAATTTTGTATATATTTTATACACTATTGTAATATTTTTTAACAATAAAAAAGGGTGATAGGAAAACCTATCACCCTTTTTATAATCTATAATACTATTAAATTATTAACAAGAATAAGTACTAATAAACTCAAATGCAGTTGGTCTAGCTTCATCTGGCCAAACTTGTGTTTCAAATTTATACCCTTGGTATGTATCAATAAATAATTGAGAAAATACAGGTTTTAAGAAATCGTTATCTCTAATTAAAGCTTCTAAAGAACCTCTTAATGTATGAGGCATTTGAGGAATTTTCTTCTCTCTAATCTCATCTAAAGATAATTCAAATAAATCTTCATCCATAGGTCCAACTGGTATATCTTTATTTTGAATACCATCAAGTCCAGCCATCATCATAGCTGCAAATGCTAAATAAGGACAAGCAGTAGAATCTGGGAATCTCATCTCAATTCTTGTTGCTTTTTCACCAGCTCCATAAGGGATTCTACAAGCTGCTGATCTATTTTGTGAAGAATATGTAAGTATTGAAGGTGCTTCAAATCCTGGGATTAATCTTTTGTAAGAGTTTGTTGATGGATTTGTAAATGCAGCAACGGCTCTTGCGTGTTTAAAAATACCACCAGCATAATGTAATGCAGTTTCACTTAGATTACCATACTCACCCTCTTTATAGAAAAGGTTTTTACCATCTTTCCATAATGATTGATGTACATGCATACCATTTCCATTATCACCATATAATGGTTTTGGCATAAATGTACAAGTTTTACCATTTAAGTGTGCAACCATTTTACATACATATTTATATTTTTGAACATTATCACCAGCTGTAATAATATCTCCAAATACAATACCAATTTCACCTTGTGCTTGAGCAACTTCGTGGTGACCTAGAACTACTTCTAACCCAACCTCTTCAAGAACTTGCATCATCTCTGCTCTTAAATCTACCATAGAATCTGTTGGTTGTACTGGGAAGTATCCACCTTTTGTTCTAGGACGGTGCCCCATGTTTCCACCTTCAAATTCATAAGAATCTGACCACTCACCCTCAGATGATTCTATTTTGTATCCAGCTTCATTAATATTATCAGAGAATTGAACATCATCAAAAATAAAGAACTCATTTTCTGGTCCAAAATATGCAGCATCTGCAATACCAATTTCTGCTGCATGAGCTAACGCTTTTTTAGCAATAGATCTTGGACATTTTTCATATAATTCACCTTTATAGATATCATATACATCACAGAATAAGATAACTGTACTATCCGCTGTAAATGGATCTAAAAATGCTGTTTCTACTTCTGGCTTAAGCAACATATCTGATTTATTAATTGGTTGCCATGCATCAACTGATGAACCATCAAATGGCATACCATTTGTTAAATTATCTTTATTTACTGCACTATACATATATGTTAAGTGATGCCATGCACCCTTAATATCTGTAAATCTTAAATCTACAAATTTAACCTCATTTTCATCACAAAACTTAAAAAACTCTTCCACATTGTTTACAAATATTAAGGGTGCATG
>Ga0209345_10003956_pt1 | contig 14705 bp, 13 predicted proteins | sample Cruoilmetagenom7_FD_187294 | JGI IMG/M metagenome (GOLD analysis project Ga0209345, IMG submission 187294) | Oil polluted marine microbial communities from Coal Oil Point, Santa Barbara, California, USA - Sample 7 (SPAdes) (version 2) | ecosystem: Environmental > Aquatic > Marine > Oil seeps ... | reverse complement strand
AGTCTTCAAACCGCGCCACTGCCTCCTGCATCTCGTCCATGTAGCTATGCCGGTTATAGACCGCCGCCACACCACTGATCGTGCCAGAAACATGATTGAGGAGCTTCTCAGTAACATGAATCGGTGTTCCAAGCTGCGCCATGGTAGAGCTGTGTGTGCGGCGCAGGTCATGGAGCACATACGGCTCCACGCCTTTGAGCTTCGCGTCAAACCCCTGCTTGCATTTGCCCCAGCCATTGAAGTGCGGAGCTTTCTCTGTGCGGCCCGGAAACACATAGTCTTCCTGCTCGGGGAGGCCAGCGAGGATCGCCGCCACCCGCTCACCATATGGCAATACATGCGTCCGGTGGTTCTTGGTGAAGCTGGAGGGCCAGGTAATGGTGCGTTCGGTCTGATCAATCCACTCCCAGCGTAGCGCTCCAATCTCGCCACGCCTTTGGCCAGTGTACGCAAGAAGTTCCATAATTGGGCCAAAGGGCCACGTGTGCTCACGGGCGGTCGTGATGATCGCTTTCAGTTCATCAGAAGACAGAATCCGTTCTCTGGCTTGCTGGCGGGAAGGGTGCTGCATGGTGCCAATCGGGTTCTCGCGCATATGCTCTTCACGCACTGCCCAATTGAAGAACACCTTGGCGGCCACAAACGCGTGGCGCTGCTCCGATTGTGTGTCCTTCAGCTTATTGAGCTTCTGTTGCACATCCGCCCGCGTGATCTCAGACAATCGCTTCCGGCCAAAGGCGAAATGCTTGGTGAGGAGGCGGCGATAGTCTGAAACAGTCCGTTCTCGGTTCTTGGCGGCACTCGCTTCCAGATACAGCTCCAGCGCCTCCACAAACAGCGGAGAGGGACGTTTGTCTATCAGTCCGAGGGTGAGGCTGGCTTGCAGCTCTTTGGCTTTGTCTCGCGCCTGTTTGAGGGAGAGCGTTGGATAGCGACCGATGGTGAAGCGCCTGCGCTCCACGCCGTGCACCACAATGAAGGTCTTGGTGCCACCTTGGGAAATGCGCACCCCAAAACCTGCAGTGCCGTCATCCCAATAGGTGGTTTGGCCCTTCATAGGTGGTGTGAGTGCTTTGATCGAAAGATCAGTGAGGGCGGTCGTCGGCATCTTAGGCTCGCTATAGGCTCAGGGATATGGGGCGTAGCAGCGGATCGCATGTTCTGCTATAGCACCATGAAGCCTATGAATCTATGTGCCTTTTATCCACCAATGAAGCCGCATGATCTGCCATGATTAGGCTCATTCTCTGAATCATAATCCGCGTGTCGGGGGTTCAAGTCCCTCCTCCGCTACCAACATTCGATGAGCAGCTCAGACTGCGGGTAATGCCAACGAGGCGAAGAGGCTGCCGTTTACAGCGATCTGGAACACTTGTCAGTCCTGACGGCCTTAAATAGCTCTAGTTTGCCTTGCTTGTTGGCCCATCTGATAACCCTCATAATTAGGGTGCCAGTGATCTTCTCCGGTCATTTGCTTGACCTTGTCAGGATGAAGACCCTGCAAGGCCGTCTTCGTAACCGTGTTGCCTGCACGCTGCAGCGCCGACTTGATTTAGCAATCTCTTGAAGCTCATCCTGCACCCCTTCGACGCGGTCGTTAAACCCCATCATTGCTCAGATAAAACGGCAAGGTTCTTAGTGACGATTACTTTTCTTCAGATGAGAGGCGTAAGCAATCTCTTTCATTCTGCATAAGAACGGCCAAACCCCTTGGAAACTCGGCACGCCCAATAATACAGAAAACCATGCTCTTCAGGCCGTGGTCCGACTTTTCAAATCTTGTTTTCATGGTTCGATGATCAATTGAAGAAGGCATTGGATAGTCCTGCGGATGAGTGTGCCAGTCGCCAATATAATGCATGTTAGCTGCAAATTGTGCGTTGATGATTTGCTGAGAACTTTGCCGATTAAACCCAAACGCGAACCGACTTCTGATATCTCCTTTCTCAGGTCCTGACGCCAATTTCACCGTCAGCATGTCGTCCTCAACTTTTGCGAATAGATGCCCACCTGCTTCGCGCCGCCAGAAGTTTGACTGCTTGTGGGTTTCAAAATGTTCAAGGACTCCATTAGAAAAGACTAACGTTTGACTGGATGTGCCGAGTTTATAGGCAATCATCTGGTCGCTCCGCACATTTTACATGTTTCGTCCCTTGGCCATGGCAATGTAAGGCGCCGGTGAGCTGGACTGTTATCTCCTGCTTGCGATTTCCACCAGTCTGACCAGTCGCCGTCGTGCGGTGTGGGGTCACTGTAACTCTGGAGGCTATGGGTTGGCCCATCGAACCCTTCTAGCAGCGCGCTTACCGCGATTTCTGCGATATGTGCTGCATGGGCAGAAAGCGCAATCGCGCCGTACGGCTGGAATTGCCCGCCACAAAGTGGAATCTCTCTTCGTGCCGGTGCATTCGTCCAGACGGAGACTTGTTTCCGCGGCTCGCCTACCGAACTGAATCCGCAGCAAAAGCAGGGAGATTTCGTTGGTAGTACAACAGCTTGGCTTGCTAAGGCATGGGGCTCAAGCCACGCAAAAAGCATAGTGGGATTATTCTCGTTTTGTTGCGTGAGGTCTGTAAGGTGAACTTCGTTGGGCCAATCGCCTATGGTTGAAATTACTAGATCGAATTCGTCGAGCTTGAACGTTGTTTGGTTTGCCCAAGTCTGCCAGCTGGAATCTACACCGACGAATTCTGAAGTTCTAAAGCTCCGTTGCAGTCTATCGGCCAACAAACTTGCTTTTGGACCTCCGACGCTCTCTGCACCAAGAACATGCCGTGAAGTGTTTTCAATGACCAATCGCTCAGGGTCTATTATTTCTAGCCTACCCACGCCAGCTGACGCAAGCTGCTGCGCTACATTCGATCCCAACGACCCGGCTCCGATAACTGCAACGTTAGATGCTTGCAGCGGCGTGGTTTGCTGATTCTGATCTCGACCAAAAATCCAACTCGGATCATATCTGCGAATTCTCAATCTTGTGATGGCCTTGCTTCGATCTTGAGGTCTTATAAAAGCAAGTTTTTTAGGGCGTGTATGCTCAAACCCGATCTTTGGAAAATCAGCACCGATGAGTGCGAAACCGTCTTCGTTCGCAAAGCCAAGAAGCAATGTACCGCGACCAGTGTTGGTCGCAATATACTTTTCAAGTATCTCAATTCCACCACTAGCTTCATCCGTTACAAGGCGAATTAGCTCGCCCACGGAATTTGGTAGCTGTTTGAAGCTTGGCGGCCTACGTAGCCACAATAAAGGAACTTTTTTGCCAAAGCTGGTCGGTTTAAGTTTCTTACCCGAAGCTGCACGATAAGCTTTCGCATCGGCACGGCTGTCAGAAAATGTGAGTTGGAGCTCTTCGTTGATCTGGAAAACAAGTCGAGCTTTGCCTCCTGGATGGACCAGACTCTTCGCGATTTTTCCTGTTTCTAACTTGTCCCAATATGCGATAATCTCGTGCCGAGTTTCTTCCTCGGCGCTATCTTTCGATAAGCCACGTTCGATTACCTCTTTTGCTTGAGCTAGAATGTTACTGACTGCGTCAGCGGGTCGATCCCAAGCCACTATTTGATTTGGCTTGAGGCAGAGTAAGGAACCTGATTCGAGGTGAGCGAACTGATATGAGTGCGGTTCTGTCAATCCAACCCGAGCAGCACTGAATGGGAAATTGTGATCGACAAGTACTCGTACACGGATCGGATCACCGGAAAATCCTACCGCAAACTCCCAGCCTCCGAGAAATTGATGACCAATTTTAGAGTAGGTCAAAAGTTCTAAATCAGAAATCTCAACAGCGTCCGGTATCGCTTGCTCTAAAAACTGTCTTGTTTGAGCATAGGCATCGTCGAACTTGCTTGGTGATAATGGCTGCCGCTTAGCCGTACCTATCGTCGCCATCAATCTTTACCGCAGTTTTGGCGTCATTTGATGAACCAAGCGACCCTAAGACACCTGACGACACGATGGCTGGTGCCTCGGATGTAGAATCCACTTCGATCAATGCGCTGTCATCAGGAAAATGTACTCCAAATATCGAGGTAAGCTGTTTGGACGCTTCTTCCTTTGTCTTAGCTTTAATAGCGCCAGCCAAATTATCCCGGAGAATTTCAGCCATTGTGACAAATTCGTTTCGGCAAGGAGTGGGTTCATCGTCCCAGCCTTCATCCAATCGTCCATCTACAACCGGATTGCGTATCTCTTCACGGAGATAGGATGGCAGAATATTTGCCATTGCCAGCATAGCTAGATCGTCACGGCCAACGAAATCTTCTTTAGACTCATCGAAGAACCGGACAGCGCAGTCCATCAGTGCTATCGAGCTTAGACGGCACTTTTCCCAGCTCTGGTCTCTCCAGCCCTTAAGATATCGAGCCACTCTTCGCAGCTGAGGGCCATGCTCTTGAACTGCTTCGGCAAACCAATTTTCTAGTTTCCGCGGATCAGACACCTTCCACCCATCATCGCGGTGGGCGAGCATAATCTGATCAGGGTCGATTGTCTCATAAATCGCATCAGATAGCCGCACTCCCGCCGCCTCATCCGCCATGTAATCATTACGCGAGGCAATAATCGCTTTCTCGACCAAGACTTGGTACTGATCGTCGGGGATCGCATAAAGAGCGATGTCCAGATGAGAGCGATCATTATTCAAAGATATTCGCACACAAGAGGCTTTGGTCTTGCCGGGATTCAGCGTCCAACGTTCTTGCGTGCAAAGAGAGCCAAGGGCTTCTTCAACCAATCGAAAGTAGCCTTCGCTAGCGACCGCAGGATGCACGGTACCGTCTTGCGAAATAAACGACGTTGGCAGAAACATACCGTCGTCAAAGTCCATTTCCTGAGGTGGGTTATGGGTTGGCTGATTCAAAGTATGATACGAATAGCTACCTTGGCCTCGGAACTTTGGAGAAAGATTTGGTTTTTTTGCACTGGCTGTAAACGAGGCAACCACCGAATCCTCAAACAATGTTCCAGCATCAACTTGTTCTTCCCAATCGGAAAACGCCAATTTGAGCGTGGTTCGCACCTTATCTCGGGCAGTTCTGAGCTCTTCGATCTCGTGATCAAGTGGGGTTAGGTTCTTCCGGTAAGAACCACTCGCAGAGTTATCGAACGCACGATGCGCATTTACAGTCATTTATCTCGTCCTTTGCCAACAGCCATATTCCATGTAGGAACGGTAATGTGTGAGAACAAGGGGCGAACGAATGTATCAGGTGGTTGGCGTTTGGAAGCTTGTGACAGTCTTCGCTACTATTGCCGTGGCGCTTGGTCTTTTGTCTCATTTTGTCGTGCCAATCGACAGCATTTTGACCGCATTACGTAGAACTTCCGCTGCGGTGTCTCTTTCAGGGGTTATCGTTTTTTTGGTAGGTCAGACCAAAGCGTTTCCTTGGCTGTGTACCCTGCCAATCATCAAAGAAGTTTTCCCTCCCTTGGACGGAGAGTGGACTGGAACATTCAATACGAACTTTCCCCAGATAGCTGCTGCGTTTGAGATCGACGCACAAGATGCAGGTGAGCCGGTCATCGCAAAATTTACTTTCAAAGCGCGGTTACTAAAAGTTCGGTTGAGTTCAGTGAGCATCGAACCCAAGCCGGGATATATGCGATCTGACACTACCGCATTCAGCATAATACGTTGTTCAGATACGGATCGAGAGATTATTCGATATGTCTATGATGCGTTCGTTGGTGAGCCTTGCGAGAGCGATGTTCCTAGCTTCTACGGCGCGGCAAAATTGACTGTCTTACGAGATGGCGATGACTTAGTGTTAGAGGGAAATTACTGGACCGATCGGAGCTGGCAAAAGGGTCACAACACTGCAGGCTCGCTTCGTCTGGCAAGAGTGGCCTGACCTTAGCATTCAGCTCAGGGGTGCGGCTAAGAGCGTTCCTTAGGGCGAGTATCGACCGAGCATGTTTTACCCCGGACCACATTACCAATGCAGGGCGTGGTCGCAGTATATTCCCGGTTCAAAGCAAGTTCGTTCCAGTTAGCTTAGCTTATCGACCAGCCGCGTTCATTCTCCCACGAGACGAAGCCAACCGGTCCATACTCCAGAAGCGCCGGAAGTCCGCGCAGCTTCTCGTTCGTGAGGCCAAATAGACCATCGTTGACGCTGAAGATGCTGTCTTCGCCTTCTTCGATCTCCGTGCATTCTGAATAGACTTCAATCGCCAAATCCATAGTCGGAGCGATCACGAAATACGTGCCGCCATCGAGCTCCTCAATTCTGAAGAAGCGCAGCTTGGGGGAGGGGATAGCGTGGGCGATCCAGCCTATAGGTTCGCAATAGCTCGCCAGACCCGCTGGAGCGCATCCTAAGAGCGAATCGAGTCCCTTATGCATATTGTCTGGGAGGGTCTCATCTACGCGCTGTAGAGTGAAGTCTTGGTTCTCCCTGCCGTGTTCGATTTCGTTGGCGACAACGATCTCCGAGGCTCGCTGCTTTTCCGAAGCGATCACGAAGCATGTAGCTGTCCGATCTGCTCGAGTGATCTGACATTTGAAGAGTTGAAAACGCATGTAAGCATTACCTTTCTTGTTGGTGATGCTTGCAGCTTAGATGCGTCCCGATTGGGTGTCGGGTGGGAAGTTCGGTGGTCGAAACGGCATTAATTAGGCTGATTCGGGTCAATTTGATGAGGGTGAATTTTTTACTAGTTTAGATTCAAAGGGTTATCGAGCAAAATATGCCATGCGACATTGGCGAAAATATGTGAACAATGGGTAGCTCCTCGCCGCATGCGTTGGCGAGTTCAATTTGAACCAAAGGAGCTTAGAAGAATGACGAATACGAACAATGATCGCGCTCAAGCAATGGCAGAGGCACTGGCTAAGGCTGGCATTGTAAATGATGAACCGCAGGCCGATCTGAACCCATTCTTGGCTGCTTTAGAAGCATTCTATATCGGGCATGGAAGCAGAGATACCGCCGCTTGGCGCGAGCTAAAAGATGGGCTTACCGCCGCGGGTGTCCCACGAGCCGCATATTATAGAAAACTGGCGCAATTGTGTCATCGTGCGCTCTGTCACCCACACATGCCGAATGAACTGCGCGAGGATGTTGCCTACGCTAGGGGTTATTTTGCGGCGCTATTGAAGGTCGAAATGAACGCAATCGAGGGCGGTGATAAGGCTTCGAGCTGCTAAAGCCACAACTCCCGATGGATGGCTCCGAACGAAAAACCTCCGGGATTTCGGGGCCATCCGGGTGGGGGCTACCAGCCGATCCTAGGGCTTCCATTCTAGAGGAGCACTCCGCGTCGATGCGTGGCACCATGGCTTGGAGCACGACGATTTAGCGGTCATGCTTTGGAACTGTATGGGCACTCCATACGGATTCCATCCCGACAGATAAGTTGAGGGTTCAACCACCCATAAAGTCGTGCTTGTGTCTATAAACACCGGAAATCTAGGGTTTCTCGTGACTCTAAGTAAAGGCCAGATTCGTGAGAACGCCGAGAATTTCCGTGAATCCGGTCAACAACCATACAACAACTCTCAACCTATAAGGACTCAGTTCTCCCTACAAAATCTCAAGAAGTAGAACGATCTCCGGCGTGTTTGAGCGTGAGCGAAGCGAGCGCGAAACACGAGGGAGCGAGTTCTGCCCCTCGCAAGGCGAGGGGCTAGGATACCGGGTTACGGAGAAATTCATGATCGTATGAGTTTCATGAGTTCTGATCGATTGGATTCAATGAACTCCCACTACCAGGCTTCGCCTGGCAGTGAACCGACGCTGCTTCGCAGCATCGCCTCTGATTTTTATGATTATCATCATGAGATTATATGATTTATTATTCTATCCCGAGGAAGACTTAATCCCCCCCCGCCGCCATGAAAAGGGATAATCATGACAGCGAGGGGGTTGTTCATGGTTATCCATTGAAGTGGTGAAGAGCATTGGTTGAGCTACAACGCAGATCGGTGGAACGCTTTACCGATCTATCTGCTCCGAAACCCCAGCCTCTCGGCTCGTTCGGTTATCCAGCGCATGCTGGACGCACCCCGTCGGACTTTCCTTCAATCCATACGGGACAGGGGGCTATATGCCCCCTTCTTTGTGGCAAGCTTTCACTCTTGGATAGAGCGGGGCTTTCACCAGCCGGTCGCAATGGCTGATTTTCCCATTGTGCGCACTCACTAGACCCCGGTCTTCTTCCCGGTATTCCATGTGCCGCAGGGCAGGCGGCTATATCCCTTGTGCGTATGACAACTTGATGGCGCTAACCAGTTCGTTGCGGGCCAGAAATGACTTGCCGTCAGTATACCATATTGGCGTTGGTTCTCGGACTGAAAACTTGACTGCGAAGCTTTAGAAAATCAATCAATAGAGCTCCGGTGATCGAGGTGTTGACTAGTCTCGGTAGACGCGTCTACAAAGCGTTCATGGCAGGAACGAACGAAGACTATATGCGCCGTCTTAAGCAAGACGGCCGAAATGACCTGATCGAACAGATCGAGCGCGGCGAGATTAGCGTCTACGCAGCTGCTCTAAAAATGGGGTATCGCAAGAAGCGCGGAGCGCAGCCCAGATCGGATCAAATCACATACCACTACTCGCGAGCAAGCATTGCCGAGAAGAAGCGCTTTATCGTCGATAATTGGTCGAGCGTCGCGCACATCGTCGGCGATCTGGTTAAGCGCCAGCGAGAGAAAGAAGAGGCACAAAAACCCATTGAATAGGACGAAAAACAGCCCGACGGGAGCGAGGGGATGAGCTAGAATAGCGGGATAAACCAACCTGTTAGGAATATGCTCAATGATTACCCCCACCGACGTCGTAACAATCTCTGATGCCGCCAAAATTTGGATGGCACGCTGCGAGCTGGAACAGCTAGAACGCGCTACGCTCCATAGCTATCGCGGCCATGTGAAGAACCATATTGAGCCGAAGATCGGAAGTCTGCTGCTCACTGAATTGAGTGCAGTTCACGTGCGCGAATTTCTCGACCGGATGTTGACCGATAGCACCCGCGCAATGGCAAAGAAGTGCCTGACAACGCTCCGGTCCATTATCAGTGCTGCGCAAGAGCGGGGGCTGATCCAGCATAACGTAGCGCGTGATGTGAAGCTCCGGCGATCAGAACGTCACGATCCAGAGCGCATCTTTCCAACCAAGGCCGAGATCAAGGCTTTGATCGCCAATGCATCGCCGCGTCACCAGCCGCTCATTATGACTGCGCTGTTTACCGGCATGCGCATGTCAGAGCTACGAGGGCTCACATGGGACGCTGTGGACTTCGAGCGCTGCATTATCACCGTTAGGAAGCGTGCAGACCGCTATTGCGACATGGGAAACACTAAGAGCCGTTCTGGGCGGCGTGAGATACCAATGGGGCCGCAGCTTGCTGGCGTCCTCAAGGGGTGGAAGGTCGCATGTCCATCAGGTGATCTCGATCTCGTCTTTCCGAACGGGGTTGGGAATGTCGAGACACACTCAAACATCTACAACCGCATATTCACGCCTCTAATGGTCAAGTGCGGTGTCGTAGATGGGGAGGGCAAGTTGCGCTTCTCACTCCACGCGCTTCGTCATGCCGCTGCATCGCTCTTCATCGAGCAAGGATGGCCGCCTAAGAAGATTCAGACGATGTTGGGGCACTCATCCATCACCATGACATATGACGTCTACGGACACCTGTTTCATGACCCTGCGAAGGATGTGGACCTCATGGGTGAGATGGAGCGGGGGTTGCTGGCGGCGTGAACACTTTCGGCCCAGCTAACGTGCTCTCCTTTGTTGAGCTTGTAGATTTGGTAGGCGTTGACCCAGAACCATTCCCCCAAGCAGCACGGGACGAGGTAATGGAGCGTCAAAGAGTGAATATGGCACGCGCTGAGGCAATTTATTGCTCTCAAAGGCGCTGTGGTGATGCGCTTTTCGATCTAACCGCTGAGTTCGTCTATTGCTTTGGAGAATTCCAGCGAGCTAAGTTATTGCCTTCGCTCAAGACCCTTTGGGAGCGCAGATTATGGAGCGATGCTTCCTTTGGGGCTCTACTTCGAACGCTTCATCAGGCTGGTTGCACAACATCCACGCTGTTCGATGAAATTAGCGTGGATGAGTTCGCTGAGCTGATCGAAAACCTTCCGTCAGAAGTAATTCATACGTCATCAGAGTGCGGTCGATTCTGTGCGCTTACTGGACCGATTACCGTGTATCGAGGTGGTTGGGCTGCAACTGCTGAAGGGCTCGTCTCGCGCGGGGTAAGCTGGTCTCTCTCGAAGGATATAGCGGATGGGTTTGTCACCCACGGAATAGGACTTGGCAGCAACCAGCAGCCGTTCCTGCTGCGAACTACGATTCAGCATGGAGATGTATTGGCTTTGTTCGATCACGAGCAGGAAGTTGTTGTGCTCCCAAACTCAATTCAGGGCTACAAATCGATCCTTAGTCCAAAGGTATTGCGATTGAAAAACCGCAATGAGTAAGCCAATCGGACTGTTCAATTAGGTGAAATGGACTAATAAGAGGAATGTCTAAGCGAACGAGGTTGACTAGATTGCTTGAGCGCGGCTTCTATCCAATCGAGTTGCCTCCTACGTTTAAGACCAACAATTTCACGACAGCAATCGGTAACGTTACCGCTGGAGACAATTATGTCGGAAGTACGATAGCTTTCGATGGTGCGACATTTCGAGGTCCGTTGCGCACCTTTGGAGTGATCAATCCGGTAAGCTTCTACCTGCTTAGCAACTATATTGCGGAACATTGGTCAAAGATCGCTGGTGTTTTCGAATTGAGCACTTTCTCCGGGGTGAGGCCGACTTTTCCGCCAGTGGTGTCATCAGGTCGAGCTATTGGCACTGCCACACTTGCCACTAAACGAAAACGACAAAGGCACCTAGCGAGCGTTTACCCCGTCATACTCAACTTGGATATCAATCGGTTTTACGGTTCGATTTATACGCATTCCATTCATTGGGCAGTGTTGGGCAAAGAAGCGGCCAAGACTCAATTCCGAGAAAGGAGATTGCGCGGGCAATGGAGCGATGTCCTCGATAAACTTGTAAGAGGCTGCAACCAAGCGCAAACGATTGGCATCCCGATCGGCCCTGATACATCCCGCATTCTTTCGGAGATCGTGCTATCTCGTATCGACGCCGAGCTGACCCAAGCCGGTTCGGGGCTTAGTTCAACTCAAATCTACCACGCCATCGACGATTATCAGTTTGGTATTCTTTCACAGCATGAAGCTGAGGATGCAGAGAGTAAGTTTGTGAGGGTGATCAGTCGCTATGGCTTGCGGCTCAACGACTTTAAGACATCAGTGCAGCATGGGCTGACATTCGCTCCGGCTAACTTTCAGAGAAGCTTCGATGCACTGAGGATTCACGACGAAAACTTCGTGGAGCACTTCTTTGATCTTTTATACGATTTGTCTGGCAAGCATTTGGAATTAAATGTTATTGGATATGCTTTGAAGAGGTTTGCGCGTGTTTTGGCGACGTGTCCGCAAACGGCGTTGGTGCAGGAATATTTACAAAGGTTGTTATACGCCGCACCGCACCAAGCAAGGTTCATTTTTCCGCTTCTGCTTGGGATATACCGGCGAGACGGAACTAACGCTGATACCAACAGATTAATCAAGTGGGGCGTGGATGTCTGCGCAAGGCGCAATGACGTCGGGAATCTACTTTGGTTTCTTTACGCGGCAATTTTCCTGCGAAGTCGGATCTCCGCGTCCTTGAGTTCGCAGTGCCTGAATATGAACAACGAATTGGTCGATCTCGTTCTCTATCACGGTCGGAATGAAGGTCTATTTAGTCTTGAGCTCGCAAAGATGAGGTCGCGGTATCTAAGCGCAGACTATGGCTCAACATCATGGCTTCCGTTATATGAGATTGAACGAAGGGGATGGGACACAACTGACGCCTTCACCAAAATTGGCACGGTAGATGATCCTGATGGCCACTACGCCGATCTGAGGCGCAATGGCGTCGAGTTCTATTCGACAGGTGCAGACAATTTTGCGGTTGAAGCTTTTGATGGTTGGGACTTGAAGGAAGACAATTTTGAAATACGAGACAGGGATCGCGCAGCCTTGCTCGATTTGGTCCAGGAAGATGGTCGAGAGCTAGAAAACTACAATTAAAGTCGTTGGCTCGATTAGGTCACTTGGAATACGTCTACGTAGACGCGTCTGCCAGTCGTTCCCGTTGGAATCATAATCCGCGTGTCGGGGGTTCAAGTCCCTCCTCCGCTACCAAGCTTTCAAGAGATCTTGCTGGTTAGATCGTTGGAACGCTAGTGCTTGGCGCCTTTAATCCAAGGATGATTTCGCGTTTCCATGTGTAAAGTGGCACTTCCTAGGCGTTCTGCGCCGAAGCAGGCCCGCCGAGGCTCTACAACAAAGCGATGGTGAGCGATTTCTCGGGGATAAAAATCGCTCATAGCGAACTTAAATCTTGAAAGTAAAATTTTTCCCACTATCTAGGCTACGTGTGAATGACGGAAGAAGTTCTCATATTCAGCTTTGGCATTTGCCAAAGCGTGGGGAGGTAAAGCTCCCTGTCGTTTTATCCGCTCAGTGCGCGATGGCCCCGGCGACGGGGAGGTGCGGATGTGGCGGGCGAAGCAGAGACGATAGCGAGAATAGCTATCGTCTCTAGGTAAAAGGTGTAGTTGTCGGGTCCGTCTTGTTCGGTGAGAATCCTTGGTCAGATCAGTTCATCCCGAATTGATCGCTAAGGCGAACAAGAAAGGAAAAGCAAATGGCTTTTTCTAAAATCACATACCGACGACGGCGGCGACGTGAGCTGCGAGGAAAACCTCTTGAGCAGCGTCGTGGGTTCTGGATGAAACTCCGGTCCCCAAAGACTTTTAAGCTCGTCAATTCGATGGGCATGATGATCTATCGGATTTTCCGCATTGCGCTGAGGGTCCACCAGTTCTTCGAGTAAACCGCCAACCTAATATCTACGATCAGCGGACGTTAGGAATGACCATGATAAATGAAGCTCTTAGACTGATCCGTGTGTTTCATGATATGAAGCAATTTGAACTGGCAGAACGCCTCAAGGTGTCAAAGTCTCATATTTCGGAGATTGAGAGTGGCAATAAGACACCCTCGTTGGACTTGATCGAAAAATACTCGGTCGAGTTCCAAATTCCAGTTTCGGCGATCATGTTCTTCGCTGAGGAAATTCCCAATGCCAAGCGGGGAGAAAAGGCGCGTACAAAAATTGCGTCAACAGTTCTTGATTTGCTGAGAATTATTGAGAGAAAAGCGGATGCTCCAGCGGCGTAGCGCGATGCCTTACACATTGCGCGACAGTCCGTTCTTCCGCCTACGCTCTCGTAAGAAGTTATCGGATTTGCTGCATGTGTCGGAATCCGCGCTTGCTAAAATTTCTTTGCGAAACGATCTGTATGCACGGCGATGGAAGCACAAAAAGGACAAAGAGGTGTGGCTACGAGAGCCACCATCTGACGCTCTTGCCGTCCACTATCGCCCGATTAATATTCCTGATGCAGGACTAAAAGCCATTCAATCAAGGATTGCTAATCTACTTGGCCGTATCACCCCTCCAGAGTGGCTCTTCAGCCCGGTAAAGGGACGGTCATATGTAGATAATGCCGCTCGCCACAAAGGGGCTAAAGCATTTTGGTTGCTGGATATTGCCGACTACTTTCCAAGTTGCACAGCTAACAATGTTGCTCATTTTTTCCGCAGCAAACTTGAATGCTCGCTAGATGTTACTGCCATCCTCATTAAATTGACTACTTGGCAGCAATGCTTGCCCCAAGGTTCGCCATGCAGCCCAATCCTCGCGTATTTTTCCAATTTGAACCTTTGGGCTGAAATTGAGCATTCGGTTACGCAAGCAGGCTTGAAGCATAGCGTTTATGCTGATGACATTACGATTTCAGGTCCTACCGTTCGTAAGGAAGTGGTGTGGGAGATCAAAAAAGCCGTCCACAAGCACGGGTTGAATATCAAGGCAGAAAAGGAACTTAGTCTAATCGACAGTCCTGCCGATATAACTGGTGTGATAGTCGTTGGAAATCAAACCAAGTTGCCTAACCGGCAGATGAAGCGTCTCTTCGAGCTGCGTGCAAAACGCCATGCGGAGAAGGACAGAGTGCTGATGCTAATGCTGGACTCTCAGATTGCAGGACGACTGGCGCAAAAGCGGCAAGTCGAACAAGTTTAGGCGGCAAGCGAGCGTATGAGCTAACTGCACATGATTGATAATTTGAAGGTTTATCAACCCTGATGCAAATCCATTGAAGATTGCATTGCGAAATCTAAAGGCATTATTGGATCGTTAGCAGAAAGGCCGCCCCTAACGCCGAAACCGATTTAGTGGCCTTTTCAGCCACCAGAAAGCGCTACAAGGCCGCGCAGCCTCTCGTTCGTGAGGCCAAATAGACCATCGTTGACGCTGAAGATGCTTTCGTCGCCTTCTTCGATCTCCGTGCAATCTGAATAGACTTCAAGGCGTCTATTGAGACTGCCACTGAAAGCTTTAAGGAACCGGGCCGTTTATGCAGCAGCGTGGCGCCGGATTTGGCGCCGCGCTGCTGCATGAAAGTAGGGATTGCCTACACCCCGTTCGGCGGGCGCAGGCTGTCCTAGTGAGGTTTAGCTGAGCGCGGTGTGCGGGGTGCTGCGTCTGGCCATGATAAAGCAGAATGCAGCGCCGAGCATTATGACAGCCGTTGCCACCATCGCGCCGCGAAGCGCGGTTGAAGGAT
>Ga0209345_10003955_pt1 | contig 14708 bp, 14 predicted proteins | sample Cruoilmetagenom7_FD_187294 | JGI IMG/M metagenome (GOLD analysis project Ga0209345, IMG submission 187294) | Oil polluted marine microbial communities from Coal Oil Point, Santa Barbara, California, USA - Sample 7 (SPAdes) (version 2) | ecosystem: Environmental > Aquatic > Marine > Oil seeps ... | reverse complement strand
CCCCCTCCACCACCCTTCGGGCGGTCCCCCTCCCCGTCTGCGACAGGGAGGAAAAGATATGATCATCGGTCTCGGATCCGACCTCTGCAATATCGAGCGCATCCAGAATTCGCTCGACCGTTTCGGCGAGCGCTTTGAAAACCGCGTCTTCACCGAACTGGAACGCGCCAAAGCGGCACGACGGCCGCATACTATTGCCGGAACCTATGCAAAGCGCTTCGCCGCCAAGGAGGCCTATTCCAAAGCCGTCGGCACCGGCTTTCGCGCCGGCGTCTTCATGAGAGACATTGGCGTGATCAATGCCAAGAGCGGCGCACCCACGCTCGCCCTCACCGGCGGGGCGAAAAAACGGCTCGACGTGCTGACACCGGCGGGATATGAAGCGATCGTTCATCTCACGCTCACGGACGATCATCCATGGGCGCAGGCATTCGTGATCATTGAAGCCCATCCGCTTTAGGAAACGCGCTTCCCATGGACCAGGAAACCAAAGAAAAACATATGGCTGTAGAAAATACCGCTGACAGCGGGTCCACCAAAAAACCGGAAAAAGAAAAGGTCGACTGGTTTGGCGAGATCAAGAGCATAGGCGTGCTGTTGCTGGCGGTGCTCGCCTTTCACAGTCTGGTGGCCAAGCCTTTCTATATCCCCTCGGTATCGATGATGCCCGGACTGTTGGTCGGGGATCGGCTGATCGTCAGCAAATATGCCTATGGCTGGTCCTGGGTGTCACCGACCTTTCATATATTGCCGCGCCTGGAAGGCCGCTTGTTCGGCAGCCTGCCCGAGCGGGGTGACATTGTCATCCTGACGCCCAAAGATGCCAGCGCAGACTGGATCAAGCGGGTTATCGGCCTGCCCGGAGACACGGTAGAGCTCAGAGGCGGCCAGATATTCCTCAACGGCGAACCGGTCCAACAGGAATTCCAGCCTGACCTGCAAGTGCCGATTGATGCCAATTCACCCTGCGGGCAGGAATTTCCCGGGCTGCAAGGCGTCAACAGTAGCGGTACGCCGGTGTGCAATCTGCCGATCCTCCGCGAAACGCTTCCCAATGGCGTTTCCTATAATATCATCGACCTCGGTCCGAAAAGGACCGACGATTTTGCACCGATCATCATTCCGGAAGGGCAAGTTTTTGTGATGGGCGACAATCGCGATCTCAGCGCCGACAGCCGGGTCTCGATGCGCGATGGCGGCCTCGACGGCCCGATCCCCTGGGAGAATATCGGTGGACGCGCGGAATTTATCACCTTCTCGCTCGACGGCAGCACAACGTGGAACCCGCTGAGCTGGTGGGGCGCCTTCCGCAGCGGACGGGCCGGCACCAGCCTGCGTCCTGACAAGGCGGCGCTCACCACCCAATAGTCTGGCCTAGAGGCGCAGACCTGCGGTTTCGTCGAGACCCGCCATGATATTGAGATTCTGTACCGCGGCGCCGGAAGCACCCTTGCCGAGATTGTCGAGCCGCGCGATCAGGCGGGCATGATAGCCCCCTTCATTGCCGCAGACAAACAGCTCCAGCTTGTCGGTCGGCGCATCATTCTCGCTGATCAGCAGTTCCGGCAGATCGCTCCCGCCCTGCACCGAGACAATGTCTGAACCGGCATAAAAAACATTCAGATCTTCCAGCAGCTGTTCTGCGCGCACCGATTCCATCGCACCGAGATGAAGCGGCACGTCGACCAGCATGCCCCGAAAGGCACGGATCACCGACGGGGCAAAGATCACGTCATGGGTCAGGCCACCATGGACCTTCATTTCCGGCATATGCTTGTGGTCAAGATTGAGGCCATAGCTGCGAAAGCCGAGATCGGGCTCCTGACCAAAGCGCTCGATCAGCGCCTTGCCGCCGCCCGAATAGCCGGACACCGCGTTCATCACATAGGGCCAGTCGGCTGGCAGCCTGCCTTTTGCGATGAGCGGCGCAATCAGCGCCAGAAAGCCGGTCGGATAGCAGCCGGGATTGGACACAAAGCGGGCAGCCGCAATGGCTTCGCGCTGGCCATCGCGGAATTCGGCAAAGCCATAGGCCCAGCCATCGGCAGTCCGATGCGCGGTTGACGCATCGATGACGCGCGTCGTTTCATTCCCGATCAGCGAAACCGCCTCTATCGCCGCCGCGTCGGGCAGGCACAGGATGACAAAATCGCTGTCGTTGATCGCTTCGCGCCGCGCCTCAATGTCTTTGCGCTGCGCCTCGGGCAACTGGACCAGTTCGAACTCGTCCCGTCCGGAAAGCCGTTCGGCAATCTCCAGTCCGGTCGTACCGACAGCGCCATCAATGAAAACAGTCTTCGTCATCGCCAACCTCAAGACAGCCGTTTGCGGGCCAATATCGGCTGGTCCGATATTTTCGCAAAGCGCGCAACCGTATCTTTCAACGGCTCTATTCCGACTTGCATCAAATGGGAAGTGGCGTGGATGATCCGCTCCTTGTCGATCATCAGGCCAACATGGTCCGGGAAGAATACCAGATCCCCGCGCCGCAGATCTTCGTCTTCGCCAATTTCTTCGCCCAAGGCCGTCAGCTGCTGATCGCTGTCCCGCGGTGCGTCGACACCGGTCAGCATCAATATCGTCTGGATCAGGCCCGAACAATCAAGGCCATCGCCGCTCCGGCCACCCCAGAGATAGGGTGCACCAATCAGTTGCTCGGCCAAGGCCGCGGTGCCGTTGCTGCCGTCAAACACGACCTTGGTCCCAATTGGCTGGACATGGCGGACATGGACAAAGCCCTTGCCGGTTTTCAGATAATTGCCACATTCGCTGGCTTCGCCGCAGGCAATCCGCGCGCCCATCGGCAGCCGCTTCATCACGCCCGATTTATAATCCGGTTCGATGAAGATCAGCGCCGCGCGGGCAAAGATCAAATGTGTGGGCTCGGGTGTCTTCTTCTGGTGCTGGAGCGCATGGACCGGGACATAGCCGACATAATTGTCATGACCGCAATAGCCCCAGGCCCAGTCACCGGCGATATCCAGCACGTGGAAATCCTCGCCGTGGAGCAATTCGGAAATCGCTTCATGATCCTTGCCGGGCTGCTTGCGGAGCATCGCCTTTGGCGCGGAACAGCGCATCGGCATCGGCGCCGCATAATGCGGAGCAAACATCTTGCCGGCCAGCGCGACATCCGCGAGGTCGCCGCGATGCGCGGTGATCCGGGGATCGAAATCCCCCTCAGGACCATTGAGCACGAATTTCCTGTGCGCGCCAGTCTCTGCAGTTTCCATGTCCATGCGTAAAGAAATCCCAATTGCGATATAATATGTCCAGGGCTTTGTGACTTGTGCGCCATATGACAAAGCGATGACAATCGGCCGCCTTTAGACGACCCGGGGGCGTTTAATCAAGCGGTGTCGCCTTGCCTACTGGCCGTAACGCCCCTGCAAATAGCGCCAGCTTGCCCGCAGGCCAAGCGCTTCGCCACCCTTCGGCCGTCCCGGCTTAGTTGCCGGACGCCAGGCAAATGTATCGAAATGCGCCCAGGGCACCGATCCCGGCGCAAATTTCTTCAGGAACAGAGCGGCAGTGATGCATCCGGCGAAGCCACCGGCGGCGCTGTTCACGCAATCGGCAATCTCGCTGCTCAGCATCGCGTCATAGCCCGACCAGAGCGGCATCTGCCACAGCGGATCGCTTTCATCCTCGCCCGCCTGCGAAAGGCCTTCCGCCACATCCTTGTCATCGCAGAACATCGCCGGCAAATCGGGACCCAGAGCAACGCGCGCCGCACCAGTCAGCGTCGCAAAATCGATGATCATTTCGGGTTCTTGCTCGCCAGCGAGGGTCAGGGCATCGCCCAATACCAGACGTCCTTCGGCATCGGTATTGGTGATCTCGACGGTCAGTCCCTTGCGGCTGCGCAAGATATCGCCAGGACGCAGGGCATTGCCGTCTATCGCATTTTCCACCGCTGGCACCAGCAGGTGCAACTGCACGGGCAGCCTCGCCTCCATTACCAGTCTGGCAAGAGCAATAGCATGGGCAGCGCCGCCCATGTCCTTTTTCATCAGCATCATGCCGGCCGGCGACTTCATCGACAGCCCGCCGCTGTCAAAGGTCACGCCCTTGCCGACAATCGCGATTTTCGGATGGTCCGCCTTGCCCCATTTCAGTTCGAGCAAGCGCGGCGCATGGGCGCGCATCGCCGCCTTGCCAACGCCGTGGATCATCGGGAAATGCTCTTCCAGCGTATCGCCGCGCGTCACTTTCAGCTCTGCGCCATGCTGAGCCGCCAGCTTGTCGACAATATCTTCCAGCTTGTCCGGTCCCATGTCGGCGGCCGGCGTGTTGACCATATCGCGGACCATTGCGGTCGCCTCAGCCTGACGCACGGCTTCATCGCGCTGACCGATCGCGTCCTTGACCAGCAGCACGCTTGGGCCCTGCCGGTCCGGCAACTCCTTGTAGCGGTCAAATTCATGTTGCGAGATCAGCCAGCCGAACAGCGCCCCCTTGGCGCTGATATCCTGAAGCCGATAATTGCCCTCGGGCAGGCTACCGCCCAGCTTGGCCAGCGACCAGGCATCAAGCTTGTTCCGATCAGTGACCCCGGCAACTACCGAAAAATCGCCCGCGACCGACTTGTCATCACTTTTGCCGCCGACCGGGGGCAGCAGCAGATAGGAGTCGGGATTGGCGGTGAACCGATAGGCTTTTACAATCTCGCGGATGGTCTCGGGCTGCCCCTTCAGCCATTCTTCAAAATTGTTCACATCCAGTATCTGGATAGTGCGCGCGGGTTGGCCGGTGTCAGCCTCGATCAATGCCTTAAAATCAGTCATTTGATCGCTATAGCCACAGATTTGGCGAAGCGCGAGACTCTATTCAGCGGCGATGGCTTCCACGTCATGCTGCTGCTCGGGCAGACGCGTCGCCACAGCACCGGGCCTGGAAAAGACCATCACACCATCGTCCACCGCCTTGTGCCGCAGATTGATGATATCCTTCGGAAAATTCTGGTTCAGCCGCCACGGCTTGCGGTCGCCTTGCTTCGGCAGATAGCTGATCGCCCGCTGGACATAGCCCGAGCTGAAATCGAGCATCGGCTCTGTGTCCATTACCTCGCCGGCGGGCAAGGTCGGTGTCGCAATCGGCGTCCCGTTCTTGTCCATATAATTAATCAGTCGGCAGACATATTCGCTCGTCAGATCGGCTTTCAGCGTCCAGCTGGCATTGGTATACCCCATGGTCATCCCGAAATTGGGAATACCGGAGAACATGACGCCCTTGTAATTGATCTTCTCGCCAAAATTGACCGGCTGTCGGTCCACCGAAATAGTGGCATTGCCGCCGGTGAGCATTTTCAGGCCGGTGGCGGTCACGATGATATCCGCTTCCAGCGTCTCGCCGGATTTCAGCTTGATGCCGTCTTTGGTAAAGGTTTCAATCTGATCAGTTACGATCGATGCCCTGCCCGATTTGATCGAATCGAACAGGTCGCTGTCCGGCACCAGACACAAACGCTGGTCCCATGGATTATAGCTGGGCGTATAATGGGTCATGTCGACGTCAGCGCCCATTTCATCCTTCACCATCTCCAGCAGTCGTTGCTTGAAACCTTCCGGTTTCTTGCGCGCCAGGTTGAACATGAAAATGCCCATCAGCACATTTTTCCAGCGGGTCAGCAGATAGGCGAGCTTGGCCGGCAGAACCTTGCGCAGCCGCAGGGCCCATTTGTCTTCGCCCGGCCGCGATACAATATAGGTCGGTGAACGCTGCAGCATTGTGACATGCTCCGCCGTTGCCGCCATCGAAGGAACCAGCGTGACCGCGGTCGCGCCGCTGCCGATCACCACCACTTTCTTGCCGCTATAATCGAGATCTTCGGGCCAGAATTGCGGGTGAACAATTGGTCCGGCAAAATCCGTCTTGCCGGGGAAGTCCGGATTATGGCCTTCGTCATAGCTGTAATAGCCCGAACACATGTGGAGGAAATTGCACTGGACGGTGCTGATCGAGCCATCGCTCTGTTGCAAGCTGACCGTCCACAGGGCGGTTTCGCTCGACCAGCTCGCATCCACCACCTTGCGGTTGAAGTGGATTTTGTCCTGCAAGCCATATTCGTCAACGGTTTCGTTGAGATAGTTGAGGATCGACGGCGCATCGGCAATTGCCCTGCGCGCGGTCCAGGGTTTGAAATTATAACCCAGAGTATACATGTCGCTGTCCGAGCGGATGCCGGGATAGCGGAACAGGTCCCAGGTCCCGCCGAGCCGCTCCCTTCCCTCAACAATGGCAAAGCTTTTGCCGGGGCATCTTTTGGTCAGGTGAACCGCTGCGCCAATACCGGACAAACCGGCACCGACAATCAGGACGTCTAGGATTTCGTTTTTCATCCTGCCATCTTACTGACATTAATGTTAATTGGCAAGTGGAAGCTTTGTGCTCGACCTAGTCGTTGATCAGGGTCAGCGAGCGGAACAGGTCCTGATCCAGTTTTTCCTCGAAACGGCAGCCGATATGGCCATCCTTGCACCAGATGATGGTTGCCAGAACCGGGCTGCTGTCATCGAAAGACAAGCGGAGAGTGGTACCGGCGGTAAATTTCGAATCGCAAGACAGGCGACATCCGTATGCCGAAACATCCACCAGTTCGCCGACCTTGGCTGCTTTGCCATTTTGTCGGATCGAGGTTCGCTGAATTCGGACGAGGCACCGCTCCACCTCCCGATGTTCAATCAGCGCAGGCTTCACCGCGCGAAATTGTGAATGCATATACCTCATAACCATGCCCCTTGGCAGAGGGCGTAGCATATTATGGACAACAAATGGTTAACGAGCGCAAATTAATGTATTCGATTGTAAATTTGGCAGTTTTGTTTACTCCGCAGCCTCAAGAGAAGGCTCGCTATTGGCGACGCTCTGTTGCGAATTCGGACCATAGAATTGCAGGGCCCCGTCATCGACCGGGTCATTCAGCAGGACATTTTTGTCATACAGATAATCCTGATTGAGCTTCCACGGCATGGCGGTGCTGTTGCGCGGCAATTCATTGATCGAACGTCGGAGATAACCGGACGAGAAATCGAACAGTTCCTCCTGCTCCAGTTCCTTGCCCAGTGCCGGATTGGCGATCCGCGTCGAGGTCGCATCCATATGGTTGAGCACGCGGCAGGTATAGTCCGACACGATATCCGCCTTGAGTGTCCATGACGCGTTGAGATAGCCGAAGACAATCGCCAGATTGGGAATGTCGGAAAACATGCAGCCCTTGTAATAATAATGGTCAGGCCAATGCACCTTCTTGCCGTCAACGGTGAAGTCCACCTTGCCGGCGACCGCCAGCTTCAGTCCCGTCGCGGTGACGATGATATCCGCGTCCAGCGTCTCGCCGGATTTCAGCTTGATCCCGCTCTCGGTTACCGTGTTGATATGGCCGGTCTTCAGATCGGCCTTGCCCGCGGCAATTGCCTTGAACATGTCGCCGTCGGGTACGAGGCAGAGCCGCTGCTCCCACGGACCATAAGGCGGCGTATAATCTTCCTTCACATATTTGTCGCCGAGCTCTTTCTTCATCGGCTTTTCAAGCTTGTCGATGACCTTCTGCGGATTGTCACGCGCGGTGCGGAACGTGACATCCTGCATCCAGACATTCTTCTTGCGAATGATCCTATAGGCCCATTTTTCCGGCATGATCTTGCGCAGGAAATTGGCCAGCGCATCTTTCGCCGGTCGCGACGCATACCAGGTCGGCGTGCGTTGCAGCATCGTCACATGGCTCGCTTTCTCCGCCAGAACCGGGACGATCGTCACCGCGGTCGCGCCGCTGCCAATAATCACCACTTTCTTGCCGCTATAGTCGAGATCCTTGGGCCAGAATTGCGGATGCACCACTTCTCCCTTGAATCTGTCCAGTCCTTCGATCTGCGCGTCATAGGGATTGTCATAATCATAATAGCCGGCGCCCATATAGACGAAATTGGCGTACATCGTGACCTGGCTGCCATCGGATTTCTCCGCCGTTACCGTCCAGCGCGCATCCTCGCTCGACCAGCTGGCCGACAGGACCTTGTGACCGAAACGGATATGCTTTTCCAGATCATGCTTGGCCTTGATCCGGTGGAGATAATTCATGATAGAGGGACCGTCCGCAATCGCCTTCTGCTCGGTCCACGGCTCAAACGTAAAGCCCAAAGTGTGCATATCGCTGTCGCTGCGGATGCCGGGATATTGAAACAGGTTCCAGGTCCCGCCAATCTCGTCGCGACGCTCGACAATCGCAAAGCTCTTGCCAGGACATTTGTCGCGCAAATGCACCGCCATTCCGATTCCCGAAATTCCAGCGCCGACGATCATAACGTCGACCGATTCAATTGCACTGCTGCTTTTTTCCGCGATTTTTGTAGCCATTGCCGTCTCTCCCAGCTTTTTTTGGTTATGCCATTTGCGGACGCCAGTTGCAATTGGCAATTTAACTGGCTGGTTAAACAGTCTTGGCACCTTGCCGAAGAACCGGTTAAACAGCCGGGATGACAGAGAAACACAGCATCCCGATCACTCGGCACGAGGTCACCGAGGAGAAAGCCGACGCCATAAAGGTCGCGGTCGCCACGGCCACCGCTATCGGCCCGGATAGCGAATCATCCCGCATCGCCACCATCGACGATGCCGCGTCTTTCCACGAATTTCTCAGCGATCCGCAAATCCACGCACCGATCTATACACTGCCCCGCCCGCTGACCGTGGACAGCGTGCGCGCCTTTATCGCCGACCATCAGCAGCAGCGCGAACAGGGTACCGGGCTGTTGTTTCTCACGCTCGACGAGCAGGGCCGGATCGCCGGCTATAACGATATCAGCATCTGGCCGCAGTGGGGAGCGGGCGAGCTTGGCGGCGCGATCCACCCCGACCGCCAGGGACAGAGACGCGGCGTCGAGGGCGCGCGGCAGAGCTTTGGCTGGATGTTCGACGGTCTCGGCCTCGACCTGATCTGCGAGACCGCCTCGCTCGACAACCACCGCACCGCCCATCTGCTCGACGGCCTCGGCTTTACCCGCATGGGCGAGATCATCAGCCAGCGCGCCGACGGCACCACCCGACCTTCATTGGTGTGGGAGCTGGCAAGAGCGGACTGGGAGAATGAAAAAACGGACTGACACCCTTCCCGCGTGGGGGGAGAAGAATATGCAATCTTGCCACCGAAACGCGGCGCTCGACGATGGCACAGTTCGTGTCCGGACATTGGTCGGGCAGACGCAGAGCCATCGCTATTTTCCGAAATCTCCCTGCGAAGCTGGAGCGTAAAAATGGATCTGAGGATTCGGAGCTTCCGCACCAAACGACAGCTGACCCGTTTTCCTGGCGAATCAATCATCGTAGTCTGCCGTTGATGAATTTGGCCAAGTCCTGTCATTATTGTTAGCGCGCAATCGCACCAAACATGCTTTTTTGCACGCTTGCCTAACTCTTTAGTTAGTAGCGGGTCCCGTAGCGTCATTCATTATCAAACGGCAGAGCAAGCACCATAATTCCAAGCAAAAAATAAGGAATATGGGGGCTGAAACGAATTGCGTTTTATCTGCATAGGGGAGAGAACTGACATGACAAAGGTAACACCAGAAAACCATCTAATTTTTACACGGAAAAACTGTTGGCGGCGCTCCTGAGCTCGACCGTCACCATCGGCGCCTGCGGTTTCAGTGCCCCTGTCTTCGCGCAGGATGCGCTGGAAGATGACAGCAGCGACACCAGCAACATCATCATCGTCACCGCGCGCAAGCAGAATGAAACGCTGCAGGAAACGCCGGTGACCGTCACCTCGATTGGCGGGGACACGCTGGATAAATTCCAGGTCAACGAAGTCGCTGATGTTGTCAGCCGCATTCCCGCCCTCAACGTCCAGGTTGGTGGTTCGGGTGCTGGTGGCCAGATCAGCCTGCGCGGCGTCGGTACGACCAATATTTCCGCGGCTTTCGACTCTGCGGTTGCCTTTGATTTTGACGGTGTCTCGATGAGCACGATGCGGCTGGTCCAGGCCTCCTTTTTTCGACGTCGAGCAGATCGATGTGCTCAAAGGCCCGCAATCCCTGTTCTTCGGGAAGAGCGCCTCGGCCGGCGTCTTCTCCGTCCGCTCCGCCAATCCGACCGCCGACTGGGAAGTCGGAGGCAAGGCCTCTTATGAATTCGAAGAGGAAGGCTATACGGTCGGCGGCTATATTTCCGGCCCGATCAGCGATACGCTGGGCATCCGCGTTGCCGCGCAATATCAGAATATCGACAAATATGTCGAACTGGAAGCAGGCACGCCTTCGGCTTTCGCCGACAGCGGCAAGGCGCTGAAGAATTTCGTTGGCCGGGTGACGTTGCAATGGGACCCGACCGACAATTTTTCCGCCAATCTGAAGCTCAACTATAATCACAATTTCGGCGACAGCCTGCTCGGCCATTCCGATATTGATTGCGGCGCCAATGGTGTAGCCGACGATGTCTTCCTCTCGGTGCCCGGCGTTTCGATCCCGTCCAACTCGACCTGCGACATCCAGGACGGGCTCTATCCCCATCCCGATGGCCATCCCGCGTTGCAGGTCATCGCCCCCGGCACGACCGGCGCGGATCGCTATACCGGCCAGTCCTATAACGAGACCAACACCGTCTTCGTCCGCCTGGCGATGGATCTGGAACTCAGCGACACGCTGACCCTGTCTACCGTCAGCGGTTTTCTCGACCTCGACAACGAACATATCGACCATTTCAGCTATGTCGGCATATTGCCCAATGGCGATCCCGGCGGCCTGCCTGCGCCCTTTACCGACGCGCTCACGCAGCATACCCAGGAAATCCGCCTGACCAGCGACTTTGACGGCATGTTCAATTTCATGGTCGGCGGTTTCTGGGAAAGCCGCAGCCAGCCGCTGCAGACATCGCAAAACGCCTTTCTCGGTTCGTTCATCTTCCCCGATTCCCGCGGTATCACCTATGACTGGGTGGCCGACCGCGCGACCAAGAGCGAGGCGCTGCCCTTCTTCGGCAGCATGAGCCTCGACCTCACCGACCAGCTCGAACTCTCCGGCGGTGTGCGCTGGACCGACGAGCAGAAGACCCACCGGACATCCTTCCCGTTCGTCCATAATGCCCTGACCTTCCTCAACGGCATCGTCGGCGGCATCGGCCTGGTGGTTCCCGAAGGCTTCCAGACCGGCCCGATCAAATTCTCCGACAGCAATATCTCGCCGGAACTGACGCTGAAATATCAGGCGACCCCTGATCTCAATCTGTACGCTTCGTACAAGACCGGCTTCAAGTCGGGCGGGGTCGACAACAGCAGCCTGCCGACCGCGTCGATCCAGCTGGTGGTGCCCGGTTTTGCCGAACAATATCCGGCGCTCTTTCCCGACCCGGAAGCGGCCCGCGCAGCAGCGCTAAGCTCGCTGATCTATGATTCCGAAACCGCCAAGGGTGGCGAAATCGGGGCAAAGGCGATGTTCGGCAACGGCGCCTTCCGGATCAACACCGCGGCCTTCTACTTCGTCTTCGACGATCTGCAGGTGCAGAATTTCGACGGCGCTGCCGTCCGCTTCCTGACCATCAACGCCGGTGAACTGACGACCAAGGGCTTTGATGTCGACTGGTCCTGGCGCACCCCGGTCGAGGGACTGAGCTTCTCCGGCGCATTGGGCTATACCGATGCCAAGTTCACCGACACGTTCATATCGCAGGATCCCGACGGCATTCCCGGCAACGCCGATGACGTCGACCTTGATGGCCGGAGAGCGGCGCGGGCACCGAAATGGTCGGGCAATCTCGCCTTCGACTGGACGGTACCGATGAGCGACACGCTCGAATTCGGGCTGAACGGCAACGCGGCCTACAGCAGCTCCTATTATGCCGGGAACAATAATTTCACCGACTATATCCAGGACGACTATGTCACGCTCGACGGCGCAGTCTCGATCGGCGCGCCGGACGGCAAGTGGAAATTCTCGCTGATCGGAGTCAATCTGACCAACGAGATATGGGCCAACACCGTCGGCGACCGGCCATTCCTGCCTGCGGGCGGCGATGACCGCGTCGTCACCCAGAACCGCGGCCGGCAATTGTTCGTCGAAGCCGCCTTCAAATTCTGATCGAGGCTTTCAAGATTGGTCGCATCGGGCCGGACCAGCAATGGCTGGCCGGCCCTCTTCTTTAGGGAGAACCTTCTCCTTTGAGGGAGAAGGATACGAAGTCTTATCCGCAGGATTAGGCGCAGTTGGATGAGGGTGTTCGGATAGTGGGCTGCCCGGCAACCATGGTCCGGCACACCCTCACCCAGCTCCGGCTAAATTCGCGTTGCTCATTAAGCCTGCACAACCCTCACCCTTGAGGGAGAGGGGGCATCACGGAAGCCACCACTTAACACCCTGACAAAAGCGTGATAGCGCGGCGCAATCGAAACGATCTTACTCTGGATAGGCCTCGCGCTGGCGGGAGCGGGACTGGTGCTGATGGTGCGCAGCGATCTGCTGTTCATCCGCAACGGCACCCGCCGTGTGCCCGCCCAGATCGTCCGCCACCAGATGAAGCGGCGCGGCGGCACGGCACTGTATAGCGCGGTGCTGCTGGTCCCCGACGGCCGCGGCGGCTTTATCGAGGTCCGCGACCCCCTGACCACCCCCTTCCCGACCCCGGTAATTGGCGAGCGCCTGACCGTCGTCCACCCAACCGGCTACCCCGGCAAGGCGCGCATTCCCTATCCGTGGTTCCGGGCAGGGGTTTATGGCGTGCTGGGCTATGGGTTTGTGGTTTGTTTGTTGGGGATTACGGGGTTGGGGTGACCCTTCTCCCGTGAGGGAGAAGGGTACGAAGCCTTGTCACCGAAGCGTCAGCGCAGGTGGCTAGGCGTAGTTGGATGAGGGTGTTCGGGTGGGCGGTTACTTTAGCGCTCGGAACCGACTTCAGAGCAAAATACTAAACCCAAGCCGGCAATTCCTAAATAATTATATTTGAGATCTACTTAGCATAAAAGTTTTGGAGATTCCATTTGACTGGTAATTTCAAAACCTTTCTGGCATGCCGCAAGAATGTCGGGGGGTTCAGTTCTAGCATTAATCGACGATCTCCTTTCAGTGGAAAAATCGCTGGAAGGTATCCCTGTATGGCAACCGGCTGGCAACGGTGGCGAACAGCGACTAGTAATGCCGGTTTTTATAAAAGGTCGGAGCAGTGAAGCCAGTGTTGAGATAGATGCCTATCCCAATTCTCCAGTTCTCAGGTTCCGTATCATGCTGAATGTGGAAAAATGTGTCTGGCGGATTGATTACACAGAATACGAACGCCACGTAAATCCCGTTGATACATTTGAAGCCATCACTCCCTATAGTTTTACCGAACCCCATTATCATTCATGGCTGGATAATCGGCGATATTGCACTAAAAGTTCAACGCCAAAAAGACTTCTTATTGCTCGTCCATTGCCTGATCAAATTCGTCGGTTTGACGCGGCATTTCGATGGTTCTGCGGGGAACTAAACATTTCTCAACTTCCTTCAAATATGGTAGAACTTCCATCTAGGACAACTTTGTTATGAAGCATATTGAACGGGTCACCATCGACTTACAGAACATATCTTCCGTTGTTGAAACGGAAGATGGTTTGCGGATATCTACACAATGTTTGTACGCTTCAAATAGCTCTGTATGCGTTGCTGTTCGTGGTGGCGGTGACGAGTTCGTAATCTCAGACGATGGTGGAGCATTGGGAGAGATTCGGAGTTCTGGCTTGCAGCAGCAACCAACTGATCGCCAAATAAGCTCACTCATTAAAAATTTGGGCTTGAAAGTTAAGGACGGCGTCATTTATTCGCCTCGTGTATCGCTTGAAGCGATACCGTTTGCCTCAATTATTGTCGCTAATGCTGCGAAAACAGTTGCTGATTGGGGACTAGACCATTTACGATTTGCAGTTCCTCGGAACTTTCGCCGAGACCTTACAGAACTTTTACAACGTCATTTTCACGATAACATGAAAGATGACCAACCAGTAGTTGGGGCAAGCAATAAGCCTCATCGATTTGGTCATGTCATCTACCTAGAGAACCAGAAGCGTTTGCTAATAGACCCTGTAATCAATGATTCATCATCCATTAATTCTCGAGTTGTAGCAAACCTTGATGTTAAAATGACTCACAATCCATTGATTGAACAAATCATTATCTACGACGACCGGATGGAGTGGACCTCTTCGGATTTAAAGCTACTGCAAGTCGGAGCGACCATTGTACCGTTTTCTACGGTGGGCGAGGAAATTCAACGTCTGGCCGCCTAGACCCTGAATACACAGTGGTTCGTTCTGAAGCTGCCTCCACCGCAATGGCATTCAATTCACTAAATCCTACCACATTGCTTTGGACTAATGCGCACTCTTTCCTACAACACACCAAATAGGTTATATTGGCGCCCTTTGACAAACCATACTAGCCCGCCACATCCCTGTGCAGCGGTCGAGATGGTTCCTTACAAGGAGCAAAACCTATGACATTTCAGGACGAATTTATTCACCGCCTGCGGGTGGTGCGGGGTGAGGCAACGGGGGATGGTGGGGAGGATAGCGGCCCTTCGACAGGCTCAGGACGAACGGACGAGAGGGAAAGTCGTCATCCTGAATTTATTTCAGGACCTCTCGCGGGTGAACCGGAAGATCGGGGGACGAGGGACGGGGTCCTGAAACGAGTTCAGGATGACGAAGATGTGCAGGTACAGAGTGAAGAACTGACACCCCCCTCCCG
>Ga0209345_10003954_pt1 | contig 14709 bp, 12 predicted proteins | sample Cruoilmetagenom7_FD_187294 | JGI IMG/M metagenome (GOLD analysis project Ga0209345, IMG submission 187294) | Oil polluted marine microbial communities from Coal Oil Point, Santa Barbara, California, USA - Sample 7 (SPAdes) (version 2) | ecosystem: Environmental > Aquatic > Marine > Oil seeps ... | reverse complement strand
TTAGGTTAGATTTGTTCGATCTGAAAACGCAAAACCGCAGGAATAGTCGAACTATTTTGAGGATTTTGTGTTTGAAGATCGGGCAAATATGGCCTGAAGATGAGATGCACAAATGGGGAAGTTATTTCGTCCCCGCCCCTTAGAATGGAAAACGAGATTGCACACTCTTCAGGGTTGTTTCGAGTATTTCCTGTTGATATTCCCATCTAGTCAGTAGTTCGTCAAGCTCCTTTTTCGTTTCAGCGTATTCGTTTATGAGTGGTTCGCTCTGTTTAATGTCCTTATAAACTTTCTGGTCAGCCAATTGCTCGGATAGTGTTAGTTCCCGTCGTTCCAACTCTTCAATACGTTTTTCAATCTCTGTCAACTCCTTTTTCAAAGGTGTCAATTTTTGACTCAAAAGTTTGCGGTGTTCAGCTTCCCTCCTCCTTCGTTCTTTTGCCCTTTCCCTGCTCCCAATATGTTTCTCAGATACCTCGCTTCCGGCACTTTTTTTCTCTTCGAAATCTTGTGTGAGCAAACTTTCTCTACGTTTGAGGTGATAAATATACTGGTCGAGATTCCCTGGATACTCTTTCACCTCTTTATCCGAAATATCCCATATTTTTGTGGCCAGACGATTGATTAGTCCATGGTTATGTGAAACAAAGACAAACGTTCCATTATACTCGTCAAGTGCTTTGATCAGCACTTCGCAAGAAAGTATATCCAGGTGGTTGGTGGGCTCATCCATCACCAACAGGTTACCGGGTTTTACGAGGATGCGTGCCAAGGCCACACGCGCCCTTTCCCCTCCAGACAATACGGCAATAGGCTTTTCTACTTCATCTCCCGAAAACAAAAAAGCACCGCATACGCCGCGCACAAAACTTATACTACCGTTTGGAAGTACCTTGAATACCTCTTCTAGTATTGTATTCTTTTCATAAAATAATTCCGTATGATGTTGTGCATAATAGCTCATGATCACATTATGGCCGAGTTCAATCTTTCCCGTGTCCGGTGAGATTTCTCCAGCGATCATCTTAAGAAGTGTAGTTTTCCCCACACCGTTTTTCCCGATGACAGCAATCCGTTCTCCACGTTTTATAAAAAGATTAAGGTCTTTGTAAAGACCTTGATTCTTAAAACTCTTTTTAACCCCCTGTATTGAAAGGACAACATCACCACTTCGTGGCACCTTGGGAAAGGTGAAATCCATCACCCTGCGTTTCGTATGAGTTTTTACCAATTCCAGCTTTTTCAGCATTTTTATCTTGCTTTGTGCCTGACGTGCCTTGGTCGACTTTGCCTGGAAACGTTCGATAAAACGCTTTGCCTCTTTTACTTTTTGTTCCTGGTTGCACTTTTTCGCTTCCAAAACTGTCTCTTCATGCTTGCGTGAAGCAATGTAGTTATCATAGTTTCCAATATACGTGCGAAACCCTTCGGGCTCCAGGCTTATCACACTGTTAATTTGTTTGTTGAGGAATCTCCGATCATGGCATATAAGGACCAAAGAATAGCAAAAATCTAAAAGGAACTCTTCCAACCAAAGTACCGATGGAAAATCCAAGTGATTGGTTGGCTCGTCGAGTAAAAGGATATCAGGTTCCTGGAATAAAAGCCCGGCCAAAGCCCCACGCATTTTCCACCCCCCACTCAATTCCATTAGGGGGGTATTAAAAGACTCAACGGAAAAACCAAGACCGAGCAGAATCTGTTTAGCCCTGTGTGGAGAAAAGTGGATGTTTGAATGATGGATTTCATTATATATCTCATTTATCTGATGTGCCAGCGCCATCTGTTGTGTCGGATTGCTCTCTTGTTCTAACTGGATTTCCAGATCTTTTAAGCGTTGGTCCCGCTCCCTTTTCCCAGGTATTGAATCGAGGACTGAAGCAAGAAGCGTTCCACTTGATTTGGTTGATATGTCTTGCGGAAGGTATCCGATACGTATTCCACGGAGTTTGAAAACCTCTCCCTCATTCGGGGAAACCTCTCCCACCAAGATACGCAAAAGTGTAGTTTTCCCTGTTCCATTTGGCCCCACAAGGCCGATACGGTCTCCCTTGCTTATTTGAAACCTTACTTTATTAAACAAATTCTTTCCACTAAAAGAAAGTGATAGATTTTCAATAGCGATCAGGCTCATTGGCCGGTTATCCCTCCGATACTAAGGGACTGGAAATAAATAAATCATTGGAATTCGCGCCCTGATTTAGGTCAGGTTTAGTCGATCAGATTGAACAAAACCGCAGGCATAGCAGGACTATGTCAAGGATTTTGTGATTGAGGATCGGCTGAAGATGGCCTGAAGCAGGGATGCGAAAACGATGAGTTATTTATTTCCAGTTCCTAAGGGACGGGTACGAAATAATTTCTTCAAGTTGGCGCTCAGATTTCATTAAAGTGCCTGGCTTTAGCCATGACGCTTACGTAAAGCGGCCTGGATTACGATCCGGCCCTTGGTCGAGACTTATGCTTTCATTACACTTGGAGAGTCCACGGGCACCTCCATTCCGATAAATCTCTTATACATTAAAAGAGCAAAAGTATAACATTAACTAAACAGTATGTCAAATTATCGAGAAATGAAGCATGCCCTTATCTTGAATCCCAATATGTCTGAAGGGGACTGAACCCAATCGTCAAATTACTGCGTGTCGAAGATAGAACCAGCCCCTACATTTTTCTTGCATATTAAACACTCTTTCTATATATATATGTGAATACTGATTCACTTTTCAGCAAAGAGCATCGTCGCTCTTTATTTAAGGAGTAAGGAGGATGAAATGGATGAGGAAAGTATTCTGCTAAAAAAGGAAGAGAGGATTGCCACGATAACCCTGAATCGCCAGGACAAGCTCAACGCACTAGATTGGCCGGCCCAGAGGTTATTAGGGCAAAAACTCGATGAAGTGGCAGAGGATGAGGAGTTGAGGATTCTAATAATTACCGGTGCAGGGAGGGCTTTTTGTGCCGGAGGTGATGTAAGTGCCCAGAAGAGCAGGGTTGGTATGAAAGTAGCAGAGAGAAAGGCTGGAATGAAGGTGAACCTGAAGAACCCTGTCAAGATCAGAAAGATGTCCATCCCTGTTATTGCGATGGTCAACGGAGCAGCGGTGGGAGCAGGGTGCAACCTGGCCCTGGCCTGTGATATCATCATTGCTTCAGACAAAGCTAGATTCAGTCAGGCATTCGTAAAGGTTGGGCTTGCGCAGGATTATGGGGGAAGTCATTTACTGCCCCGTTCTGTGGGTACAAAAAAGGCATGCGAGCTTGCCTTCACAGGTGACATCATAGATGCAAACGAGGCGTTACGCATCGGGTTAGTCAACAAGGTGGTCCCAGCGGAAGAATTGGAAAAGGTTACTAAAGAGATGGCTTTAAAAATAGCCAGCCGAGCCCCCCTTGCCATAAGTATTGTTAAGCAAAGCATTTACGACGGCTTTGAGAGGTTTGACCTGGAGACTACTCTGGAATATGAAATGTACACCCAGGGCTTTTGTTCTGATACTGACGACCACAAGGAAGGAGCAACGGCTTTTCTAGAGAAGAGGGACCCTAATTTTAAGGGGATGTGACCTTTTGGGAGGTAGTTATGGATTTTGAGCTGAGTGAAGAACACAAGATATTCCAAAGGACAGCAGAACAGTTTGCTCAGAAGGAGATTGCGCCTATAGGACAAGAGTGTGACGAGAAAGAAGAATATCCTAGGTGGATATACAAGAAGGCAGGAGAGTTAGGTTTTTTGGGTATACCCTATCCGGAGGCTTATGGAGGCACAGGCCCTGACACTATTGCTCTCTCCATATTTGCAGAAGAGACCACAAAAGCAGATGCGGGCATTGCCATGGGGCTAGTCGTCCAAAACACGGTTGGGACCTCTCCTGTATATAATTTCGGATCAGAGGCGCTAAAGCAAAGGTATCTTGTGCCTGCTATAAAAGGCGATTTTGTGGGATCTTTTGCCCTGACCGAGCCCAATGTAGGTTCTGATGTGTCGTCTATTGAGACTAGAGCAAAGGAGGATGGTGATAGTTATGTTCTCAATGGATCCAAGGTGTTTGTGTCCAATGGGTTGACGGCCGATTTTGCAGTCGTGGCAGCAAGGACGGAGAAGGGGAAAGGGCATAAAGGAATAACCCTTTTCTTGGTTGAAACCCAGTCACCTGGTTTCGCCCGCATGGGTGTCAAGAAACTGGGGATTCGTGCCCAAGACATAGCCGAGTTTGTCTTTGAGGACTGCAGGGTTCCAAAAGAAAATGTTTTGGGTCAAGAGGGGAAAGGGTTTTACCACCTGATGTCCACTGTCCAGGAAACAAGGATAATAGTAGGCGCAGCCAGTGTTGGTCTGGCTAGGGCCGCCTTTGATAAGGCACTGCAATATGCAAAAGAGAGGCAGCAATTTGGTCAGCCCATAGGCAACTTTCAGGGCATTCAGTTCAAGCTGGCAGACATGGCTGTGGAGATTGAGACTGCGGCCCTCCTTGTTTTGAAGGCTTCGTGGTTGAATGATAAGGGGGTAACTTGTGTCAAAGAGGCTTCTATGGCGAAGCTCTATGCATCGGAGATGGTGAACAAAGTAGTTTATAGGGCATTGCAAATACACGGAGGGTATGGCTACATGAGGGAATATCCTCTCGAGCGTTACTACAGGGATGCCAGGATAATGGAGATATTTGAGGGTACTTCTGAGATACAGAGGGTTATTATAGCCCGACAGTATGGTTTGTAGGTCAATGTTGTTGACTTAGGGGCGGGGACGTCTTTATAAACAGCAGAATTTCGAGCGATACTTAATAAGGAGGAACGGTTATGGATTTGAAGGTAGTTTTGTATGAGAAAAAAGACGGTGTGGCTATCATAACTATGAATTATCAGGAGAGGTTAAACGCCCTCAGTAATCAAATTAGGACAGACCTTGCCGCAGCGTATGAGGAAGCGTTGAATGATAAAGAGGTAGGCGCTCTTATCCTGACGGGGGCAGGAAGGGCATTCTGTGCCGGAGCAGACATAAGCGGATTCACATTCGATACGCCGAGTGTCCGCAAGTTTATGAGGGACGTAATGCCTTTTCTTGCGATGCTGGAGAAGTATCCAAAGCCTGTCATCGCTGCTGTTAATGGTCTTGCCTTGGGGGGCGGACTGGAGATCGCCATATCCTGCGATATAATTATCGCCTCTGATAAGGCAAAGTTCGGGGTGCCGGAAGCCGCGATTGGATTGGTCCCGGCCTTTGCTATACTCCGGTTACATCAGATAATAGGGAGGTCAAAATCAAAGGAACTGGCTATGACTTGTGATCAGATCTCTGCTGAAGAAGCGCTGAGGATAGGGTTAATAAGCAAGGTAGTACCTCACGAAAACCTCTTGGATGCTTCTATGGAAATGGCCAAAAAGATACAGTCCAAAGCCCCACTGGCGATTGATCTGATCAAATCTTCAGTCAACAGACAACTCCACGGAGAGGAATTGGAATATGCCGTAGAAGCGATGGGTATGCTCTTTAAAACAGAGGATGCGAAGGAGGGCATGGAGGCGTTCTTGGGTAAGAGAAAACCCAACTTTAAGGGGTTGTAATGGTGGTTGATTCCGGAAGTGCATAAGCGGAAATTTTGAAACTCATTTGAATTATGCCTTTAAGCCATTGTCGGGGGTGCTATTCGTTTACTTCTTATGAACCACTTTGTCATAAGGTATTCGTTCTTCGTGTAATAGTGGCTTATCTGTAGGACATACAAACGTGGAAAGGATATCAAAGATGAAGTTTGGATTAAATGAAGAACAGAGGATTCTAAAAAACAGTGTAACCGATTTCATGGAAAAGGAGTCTCCACCGGAATATGTGAGGGAACTTGAAGAAAAGGAAGTATATCCTTATGAGATATATGAAAAGATGGCAAAACTAGGCTGGTTCGGCTTGCCGATCCCGGAAGAATACGGTGGTAGCGGACTGGGCGCCATAGACTTGGTTGTTGTCGGGGAGGAGATGTCACGATTTTCCTATGAAATCGCTGCAGGGTTCGGTATCAGTATATTTTGCGGATTGAATATCCTTGAACATGGGTCAGAAGAGCAAAAGATGCTATATATACCGAAAATGATTGAAAACAAGATCAGGCTCTCCATATCGATTACAGAGCCCAATGCTGGGTCGGATGCGGCATCCCTGGCTACATCAGCGGTCCGGGATGGGGATAACTGGGTCATAAACGGCCAGAAAACCTTCCAGACGGCTTCAGATGCCAAGGACACTATTATGAGTGTCTATGTGAGAACTGACAGGAATGTCCCTAAACATAAGGGGATAAGCCTGATCCTTGTTCCCAATTACGCTCCAGGAGTTGAAGTTAGAAGGTTAAAGATGTTAGGAAGAAAGATGCTCCATACAAATGAGATATTCTTTGAAGATGTCCGGGTTCCCAAGGAAAACCTGGTGGGCGATTTAAACGGCGGATGGAAGATTCTACTTTCAGGTCTTGAATTGGAGAGGCTGTTCTGCTGTTCAACCTTTATTGGGAGTTCCCAAACTGTTGTGGATTTGGCGTTAGAGCATTCAAAGCAGAGGGTTCAGTTCGGGAGACCCATAGGAACGTTTCAGGCCATTGGTCACATGCTGGCTGATATGCAGACAGAGGTGGATGCAGCGCATTTATTGGTTCACAGGGCCGCATGGATGCTGGACCAGGGTATGCCGTGCATGAAAGAAGTGAGTATGGCCAAGCTTTTTAGCTCTGAAACGTACGCCAGGCTATCAAACCAAGGGATGCAGATAATGGGCGGATATGGATACAGTATGGAATATGATATGCAACGCCATTTTAGAGATTCTAGGATAATTACTGTAAGCGCAGGATCTTCACAGATACAAAGGACGGTTATCTGTAGAGAGATGGGTCTTAGAGTAGTTTGACTATTGTACAAAGATGAGAGTTGCAAAACTAGACCAGATAAAGATTCCCGTATATTAAATTTCCACTGTGTTATCGGTCGGAATCCTCGACGACTTACTCGAATTCCTCCCTCTGGCCTTGTGAAATTAAATATCTGAAAAAATAATTGAAAATCAAATGAAATCTGGCGAGGAGGCGTATCAATGAATCATTTTACAGAAGAGCAGAGGATGATACAGCAGATGGTAAGGAAATTGGCAAAGGAGAAGATAACTCCTAGGGCTGCCGAGATAGATGAGACCGACGAATTTCCTTGGGATATCGTAAGGATGTTTGGGGAGCACGGACTCCTGAACCTGGTTTTACCTGAAGAGTATGGAGGCGTAAACGCGAATAACACCACCCTATGTATAGTCATAGAAGAGCTTTCGAAGGTGTCTGCAGCGTGTGCACTAACAGTATTTACAACCCAGGCCCTCACTAATGTGCTCGTAAGAGGTGGTAGTGATGAGCAGAAGAAGAAATTCTTCGCGAAGTTCGCATCTGGCGATAAAATCTGTGCCTTTGTACTCACCGAGCCCAATGCCGGGTCGGATGCCGGATCGATTCAAACAAAGGCTATTCTGGACGGTGACAACTATATATTCAATGGGAACAAGGTCTTTATTACCACGGGAGAGGTGGCGGACTTTTATCTGGTCTTTGCTTTAACACAACCAGAAAAAAGAGCCAAAGGGATGAGTGCCTTTATCGTTGAGAAAGGAACACCTGGCTTTAGCTTTGGCAAGAAAGAGAATAAGATGGGTCTCAGGGGAAGCCCCACCGTAGAGCTGATCTTTGAGGATGCAAGAGTCCCAAAAGAAAACATATTAGGCAAAGAGGGACAGGGGTGGAAGATGCTCACAGAGTATGGGAACCTGATGAGAACATGGGGGGCCGCCTCCACATCCCTGGGGATTGCCGAAGGGGCCCTCGACTACGCTACTGAATATGCCAAACAAAGGATGCAATTCGGGAAGTCCATCGCCAGTTTTCAAGCAATTCAATTTATGCTGGCTGACATGGCAATACTGACTGAAGCTTCCCGATCATTGATCTATCGCGCTTCTTCCATGATAGATAGCGGGACAGAACAGCAAAGCAAGATCGAGCTTATGGTCTCTATGGCGAAGTGCTTTACAACGGATGCTGCCATGAAGGTGACTACTGATGCCGTACAGATATTGGGGGCCTATGGGTATACGAAGGATTATCCTGTGGAGCGAATGATGAGGGATGCAAAGGGTGTGCAAATTTTCGATGGCACAAATCAGATTCAGAGGGTCATAATATCGAGGAACTTGATCGGCAAAATTTGACAATCTCTAAGATGTCTTACAGTTGGGCTGATATTTTAGGATAAAGGAGGATGAGCAGAATGATTCAACTGACTGAAGAGCAGAATATGATCCGTGACATGGTGAAGAAGATCGCAAAAGATAAGATAGCGCCCAGGTCGGCCCAGATCGACGAAACTGATGAATTTCCCATGGACTATGTAAAGGTCTACAAAGAAAATCAGTTATTTAAGATGGTACTCCCGGAAAGGTTTGGGGGCATCAACGCAAATACAACAACACTGTGTCTTATCGTTGAGGAGCTTGCCAGGGCATATGCCTCTGCACCGCAGATGCTTGTCACCACAGGAGCAGTATTGCAGATACTGTTGAAGGCAGCCACAGATGCCCAACAGGAGAGGTTTTTTAAAAGACTGGAGGAAGGCACACAGATCTGTTCTTTTGCCTTGACAGAACCTAATTTTGGTTCTGATGCCGGGTCTCTTCAGACAAAGGCTGTAGTGGACGGAGACCACTATATTGTAAACGGTTCAAAGGCGTTCATAACGAGTGGTGAGGCTGCTGAGCTTCACCTCGTCTTTGTAAGAACCGGTGGAGAAAGGGCAAAGGGGATTAGCGTCATCATGATAGACAAAGATACCCAAGGTTTCCGCGTAGGAAAAAAGGAACATAAAATGGGTTTCAACGGTACTGGAACCGTTGAGCTTATCTTTGAAGATGCAAGGGTGCCAAAAGACAACCTTGTCGGAGAGGAAAATAAGGGTTGGAATCTGTTGACAGATATAGCCAATATGATGCGTGCATGGGGAGCGGGGTGTACGGCGCTAGGCAACGCTCAGGGTGCACTCGATTACGTCGTGGATTATGCGAAACAAAGGTTCCAGTTTGGTAAACCTATAGCCAGTTTTCAAGCTATCCAGTTTATGCTGGCCGACATGGCAATTCTGTTGGAGAGTGCAAGGTCCCTGATATACAGGACGGCATATGCCATGGATACGGATGGAGAGAGTTTTAATGACATTGAAACTCTCGTCTGTATGTCCAAGGCGTATGCAGCCGATGTCGGGATGAAGGTAACTACGGATGCTGTTCAAATAATGGGTGGCTATGGATACACAAAAGAGTATCCGGTTGAGAGGAGGATGCGAGACGCGAAGTCAGTACAGATATACGATGGATCGAACCAAATACAAAGGGTGGTGATTGCCAGGAATATGTTACGATAATAGTCTTATTAAAAAAGCCTTTCTGATGTCTGATCATTGACCCTTATAACAGAAATTTTGAAACTCATTTGAATTATACCTTTAAGCCATTGTAGCTTATAATTGAGTTTCAAAATTTATGTTATAAAGATTAATACGAACCAAAGTGGGAACGTTAAAATTCTCCACGGCGTCCCCGTCCCTTAGGAGCCTGGAGTGGTAATAAGGTGGTGAGATATGTTTCTGTTGACTGAAGAACAATTGATGATGAGGGAGACCACAAGGAAGATTGCACTTGAAAAGATATGCCCACGGGCTTCCGAAATAGATGAGACTGAAGAATACCCCAAGGACATTGAAGAGGTATTAAGGGATCAAGGTATTTTAAAGCTCCTTGTCCCTGAAAGATACGGTGGTCTTAGTGGTGATATTACCACAGCCTGTATAGTAGTGGAAGAGATCAACAAAGCGTCTGCCGCAGTGTCCATGATAGCCTATGTCTGCTACGCTACAACCCTCTTGATGTTACATGCTAATGATCAGCAAAAGGAAAAGTATTTGACACGTATGGCGGAAGATAAACTAATGTCATTATGTCTTACTGAACCGGGTGCAGGTTCAGATTCGGCAAGTATTAAGAGTAAGGCAGTGCTGGAGGGTGATTCTTATAGAATCCATGGAACAAAATGTTTTATAACTCAAGGAGCTGTAGTTGATTACCATTTTGCCTTTGCAGTGACAGGTCCTGGAAAGGGTTCTAGTGGGATATCTGCCTTTATTGTGGAGAAGACTTCCCCTGGGGTAGATGTGGGGAAGAATGAAAAGAAGATGGGGATGCGAGGCATATCCGCTTCTGAGATCATCTTCGATAACGCATTAGTTCCGGTGGAAAACCGGGTTGGTGAAGAAGGAAAGGGTTTCAAGGTTGTGATGGCGGCTTTTGATAGGATTAGGCCGATAATTGCGGCCCAGGCTTTGGGGATAGCCCAAGGGGCGTATGATTACGCCCTTGAGTACTCAAAGAACAGAATGGCCTTTGGTCAGCCTATTTCTCAATTTCAAGGCATCCAATTCAAGCTTGCTGACATGGTGACTTCTGTAGAAGCAGCTAGGGGTCTCGTTTATAATGCAGCCCAATTGATAGATAACGGGGTAGAGGACGTGACAAGGCACTCTTCCATGGCAAAATATTTCGCTTCTGAAACTGCGATGAAGGTCACAACCGATGCAGTACAGGTTCTGGGTGGTTATGGGTATATAAGAGACCATCCTGTAGAACGAATGATGAGGGATGCAAAGTGTACGCAGATAATAGAGGGAACAAGTGAAATACAAAAGATGATAATTGCCAGGAAGATACTCGCCTCCTGAAATACTGTGCCTACCGTGCCTCTGCGGTGCAGAAATTTAATTCTGCACCAGTCGAGGTGCGCAGCTCACCTTCTTGGTATAGATAACAATGCTTTTCGGAAAGAAAAAATTGAGAACCCTTTCTGCCCTCCCCATGATCTTCGAATGGATAATGGAGACTAGAAACTTATGGTAAAGGGAAGGGATAAAGGCGGATTCATTATTGAGGCCAAACGAGCATCTTAGCATCCAATAAATAGAGTGGAAAGCGTGCTCGAAACGGATTGAGCATATCTGGAGGTTGTTATCTCGGAGAATACTGACGAGTCTTTTAGGTAAGTACTTCCTTATATGGCCTCCAGGACAGTTGAAGTAATCCGTGGATAACCTTCCATAAAGGGCCTCAGTAATGTAGGTGGGAACAGTAACCGCCATCTCACCGTCATCCTTGAGTACCCTGGTTAGCTCTTTTACCCCCCTAGCATCATCGGTAATGTGTTCCAGTACTTCGGAACATATTATTTTGTGAAAGGTACTATCCGCAAAAGGGAGTCTCTGTGCATCTCCTTGCGTTACATACGTTAGCCCCACAGTTTGTCCCTCAATGTTCATCAAATTATACATAGCCTTCACCTTCACCAAGTTCTCATGTCCTATGTCCATTGCAAATATAGAACAATCAACGGTTTTGCTCAATTCAAGGCTATGTCTCCCCTCTCCACAACCTGCGTCAAGGACTAATTCTTTTGGATTGACCTGAAAAATGTCATAATTAACGGTAAGCACCTACCACCTCTTCGTAAACACTAATCACCTTTTTGGCTGCTTCTTCCCAACTGAAAAGCCGCTGTACCCTTTTTCTGGCAGATTGCCCCATTCTTGTCATCAACTCCTCGTCTCCCAAAAGCCGTTTTATGCCGGATGCCAGAGCATCAGAATCTCTTGGGGGAACTAATATGCCACAGTCACCATTACCCACTACCTCTGGAAGGGCACTGATATTGGACGCTATGACAGGAAGTCCGCAGGACATGGCCTCAGCCGCAGGAAAACCGAATCCTTCATATAGAGAAGGTACTATGGCTATATTAGAGACAGAATAAAGCTTGGCTAAATCCGTGGTACTTTCGATTTTACCTGTAAAGGTAACCCTGTCTTCAAGGCCGTAATTACTGACTACCTTAGGGGCAAACTTCTTTCTGGGGGCACCCCCATCTACAATGGTTAATTTGACATCATCTCCAAGTCCCCTCATGGCTTGTAACAGATACAAAATCCCCTTCTTCCTGTCATCTGTATTGCCGACAAAGATTAGCCTCTTCGTGTCCTTCGGGACCCCGTTTGACTTTTGAAAAACATCCGTATCTACGCCGTTGTAAACAACCCGAATTTTTTTACTTGGGACGTTAAAGTACCTGTGTATATCAGCGGCGGAGCTTTCCGAGACGGTAATAATCCTGTCGAGACGCTTTGTGACGAACTTCTGCATTAGTAATGGATAGTAAAGGACTCGCCTGTACTTGTCTCCAAACCTCGGGTGGTGTTCAAACTCTATTGCTCGGTCTACATGTAACGGATGATGAACAGTTGAAATTACCGGAATCCCTAGGCTCTTCATTAGAAGCAACCCGTAACCCAAGCACTGGTTATCGTGTATTATGTCAAATTTCTCTGTCTCCAACAACTCTGTTATCCTATTGAACGACCTGAAGCTGAAGGCAAACATCTCAGGGAAGAATCCAATACGGGCGGCGGCAAGCTCATAGAAATGTAAAGGAGAAAAGACTTGAAGGGGATTAGATATAGACTTAAAGCTCTCATACGAATTATAAAAATTGAAATTATGAATTTTATGCAGTTTCGCTCCATCTGTGGAAAGGGGATAGGGGGGGCCGACCAACAGATGGACTTCATGCCCCAGCTTAATCAACTCACGGGCCAAATAGGAGATATATATCCCCTGACCTCCACAATAAGGATTACCTCGATAGCTGAGAAGGCATATCTTCATCTTCTCATTCCTCCACCAGCAGCTTATTCGCTGTCATTGATTGAGTCACTCTGGGGATTATTTTTCCATCTGATCCAAAATGACGGTTAAACGCAAAGAATTACCAAGTCATGTAAAAAGCTAACTAAGGGACGGGGACGAAATAACTTCCTCAAGTTGGCGCTCAGGTTTAGGTTGGATTTGTTCGATCTGAAAACGCAAAACCGCAGGAATAGTGAACTATTTCGAGGATTTTGTGTTTGAAGATCGGGCAAAGATGGCCTGAAGATGAGATGCACAAATGGGGAAGTTATTTCGTCCCCGTCCCTAAGCTTTTGAAAGGTTTTTTGCCGGAGGTTAACTAGGACGATGAGATCAGAACTATTCATCTTTGGTTGATCCATGGTTAGTTTCAGGGGCTGGGATGTCTATCTTGATTGTCATTATCGTCCACCCGATCCAAAAACCCAGACTAAGGATACTTAAAAATCCCAACATCACTGGTATGGCTATTGCCCAATAGTTGTTTTGAAAAATCCCCATTAAGAAAAGGACCGCAGCTAAGACGATCCCAACACATAAGAGCGCTCCAAAAAATCGCGAACTGTTCATATCTACTCTCTCCTTGAATCTGATCATTCGGTCAGATATTGCTTGACCTTGCACCGAGACACCATTACGTCACTGAAAAGAGGAAGCTTTCGAGCGATCTTATCGGAGACAAGCAGGATACTCAAGGCCAGGGTTTTAGGTAACCTTTCCATCATCCTTCGCCAGCACGGCAGCTTCCAAAAAAGGGAGACCCCAACGAGTGACTCAATCTCCAGATGCTTATTCAAGACATTCTTTAGGACAAAATAATCGAACTTATATAAGTGGTCTAAGGGGATCTCCCATTGTTTTATTTTTTCATAGCCCTTCTCCAACGAATGGGGATCCTTACACGGTGTCCTGTATGTCTTGGTCTTGCCGTATCCTTCCCAAAGGTTTCCTTTAACTGTTTTTTTCTCCAATATCCTTGATTTTAGTCTGGTAAAAACCTTCATCAACATACAACTCAAACTCTCGTAATTGGTTACAGAGATTATTACCCTTCCGTGAGCTTTGGCAGCGTGCGCCATCTCCCGAATAGCATTATCAGGGTTGTAGAAATGATCCAACGCCCCCTTACAGATGACATTTTCGAAAGACCGTCTTTTAAAAGGCGACATTTCTCCTATACCCTGAACGAGACGTATATCCACCTCTTGTTGTTCGAAGAGGTTGTTGGCTTTCTTTAGCATAACATTCGACGGCTCCAACCCTATCAGGTCATTGCCTTTCTTAGCAAGGCTCGAGGCATCGATCCCCATACCACAACCCACATCAAGAATCTTTCCTCCTTTCTCTTGGTCAACCATTTCCAAGGTTACGTCGGTCATCCTGTCAAAGACAAATTGGGTGACTATGTCTAAAACCGGAGGCAGGGCATTAGAATCGTCCCACTCAAGATCTACTTTGATCCCCATTTGTTCTCACTTAAATGCGTAGTGTTTTCATATCTTGTTATATATAACGGACACGGACACTGAAGCTTCTCGATAGACACGGGCAAAAAAAAGATGCTGTAGCCCGTAGGATTAAATAAAGGTGCTCTTATGAACGATTTACCCCGAATTTTTTGAGAAGCTATGAACTTGAAGTCTTTCAAAGAGGTGAAGTTAATTTTATATATAATTTGGGAATATATGTCAACAAAAAGTTCTAAAACTCCAGAGGAAAGTCAAAGTCAGGTTTAGCACGAGTTGAGCAAGGAGTAGCTTGGCAATAGTAAACCCTTAACCCAAAATATGCGGCGAACTATTTCGACCTGTGCAGTTGGTCGGAATATGACTTGAATGATCTTTGACGAACCTTCTTGATTCATTTTGAGAAAGATTCTTAGTGAGTGAAGCTGAAAATTGCAGATT
>Ga0209345_10003952_pt1 | contig 14710 bp, 12 predicted proteins | sample Cruoilmetagenom7_FD_187294 | JGI IMG/M metagenome (GOLD analysis project Ga0209345, IMG submission 187294) | Oil polluted marine microbial communities from Coal Oil Point, Santa Barbara, California, USA - Sample 7 (SPAdes) (version 2) | ecosystem: Environmental > Aquatic > Marine > Oil seeps ... | reverse complement strand
GTACTTGGGGTTTATGGCTTAGAATGTGGTGGGCATCACTTTAAAAAAATATCTTGGCATGTGGAATTTTCCACATGCCAAGATTTAGAGTAGATATTATTTTTTAATATTTACTCTATAAGCTTCACTTGATAATGGAACCCAAGGACGCTTGATGTGTTGTGGACGACGTTTAGTTGAAGTTTCATCTAAACCACGAGTAAGGTCATCTCTCCAACCTTTGTAAATTTTGAAGTTATTATCATAATTTACATAGATATCACCAATTTTATCACCCTCTTGAGCAGGCTCTAAGATAACTTTTTGGTGCCAACAGTGCATACCAGAAATTGGATCTGGATGAGCAGCGGCTACAGCATTTTGCCATGAACCACTTAAACCATCCCACCAAATATTTCCACTATCTTTGTTGTAATCAGCAAATCTCTCTGCTTTAAATGGTGTGATACCCTGAACATACTTCAGTTTACCTTCTTTACCATCCATTTGAAGTTCAGCAGTTGGAACACCAAAACTGTTTAATCCAGAAGTTCCACTATAATCTTCAATCTTAATTTGTGCACCCTCTTTACCTACATTTTCAGGTGAGTGAGCCATAAATTTAGGATCGTTCATATTACGAGTAACTGGTTGTGAATCAACTTTACCATCTGTTACACCATTAGGTATAGTTACAGAATTAACAAGTTTCCATCTACCACCGTGGTGTGAACAAGCTAGAGTACCTGGAAGTACACCTTCAGTTGGTACAGCCATAGCTACAAAGTAACCAGACTCTAAACCAGTAACACTATCTGTAATTCTTACACGAATTGCATCACCACGTTTAAAACCTTGACGCTTAGCATCTGGAGTTGAAATCCAAATAGGGTCATGGTTTTGAGAAATTTCCATAAGGTGCTTGCTGTTTGCAGAACGTGTATGGATATTATATGGAAGACGGAATACAGTGTTAAGTGCATAAGAGTCTTTCTCAGTCATATAAGAGTGATTTACATGAGATACAATGTGAACCATTTTCTTTTTCTCTTCTTCATTACGAGGATAGAATGGAATTGCATATTCTGGCCATTTCCAATCATCAGCTAACCACTCACAGAAAAAGTCAAGTTTTTTATCTAATGTTGCAAAACCTTCCATCATCTTACCATCTATCTCAATAGCAACTGGTTTTTTGTTATCTTTATACTTACCATCACCATGGTGATCATCAGCATATACAACACCAGTTTTTCTATCAATAGAAAGGTCACGTTTATCATATTTATGACCGTGAGAAATAAGACTATTACCATCGAACTTAACAGCTTTTTCTTGTGCAGAATAGATTTTGTTCTCTTCCATCCAAGCACCATGATCTCTCATATATTCATATACTGGAAATTCAGCACTTTTGTATCTTGAGTCTGAAGTAGCAGTAGCTTTAAGGTTTGGTAAGTTATCACCAAATGCAGCATCATACCACTCAGCAATAGTAACTGGAGTACCTGGAGTCTTTTTAGATTCCCACATAGATTTGATTGATTTAGTTTTAGCATCATCAATGAAAATTTTACCATCTGGATCAATATAATTAACACACATATCAAACCAGAACTCATTCTCTTCCCAAACTTCACCAAGACCAGCTTTAATATGAGCTTCAAGTGTAGCACGAGCAGGGTTTTTAGGTTTCCATCCAGATTTCTCTAGTGCAACTCTCATAACCGGCTGACGGAACGAAGTCCAACGTGCAGGCATAGTAGCTTCTGAATGCTGATCATGTCTCTCACCAGCTAAACCAACAGGAAGAATATAATCAACATACCAGTTAGTCTCAGACCATACTGGAGATAAGTTAAATGTAAGTTCCATTTTTGACTCATCTTTAATTGTCTCAATCCATCTAAAACCATCTGGGTTAATCCAAACTGGATTATACATACGAGGAATCCAAACTGAAAGTTTCTCAGGAACATTAAGCCCTTTAGCTTTCCATTTTTGTTGCCATTCAGTATCCGCAAGTAAGTGTGGAAGTAAGAATGACATCTCATAAGTTGATAGTGGCCACTCTGGTGGGAAACTAAGTTCATTATAAACATCAACTTTAGGAATGTTTGAGCCACGTTTACCTTGACCAACAGTTGAACTACCACCTTTACCAGCTACAGAAATAACATGGAAGTGGTGGAAGAAAGTTCCACCCTCAGGACCAATAGCACCACGAAGAGCGATTGGTAAGAAACCTGTTCTACCACTCATCCAACCACCACGGTTACCAGCAGCAGTTGCTCTCCAGAAGTATGAAGATACAGAAGTTCCAGCCCAGATGAACATCTCATAAAGTTCTTCTAGTTTATGTGCAGGAACACGAGTTTCTTTAACTGCATAATCAAGAGTATATGGAGAATAAAGCTCTTTAAGCATCTCAAGGAAATCTTCAAATTTATTACCCTTAGGCACTTTAGAAATATAACCTTTTTCTGCCATAAACTCTAAGTATGCTTTATTTTCAAGCATTACTTCCCAGTTCATCCATTTCTTAACAAACTCTTTATCAACTTTGTCTTCATTTAAAATTCTTTGAGTTAAATAAAGATAAATTACTGGCTCTGTACCAGGCCAAGCAGCAATCCATAAATCAGCCATACCAGCAGAGTTAGACATACGAGGATCCATAACTACTAGTTTAGCACCCTTTTGTCTTGCATCAGCGATAAATGAAGCAGATTGTTGGAAATAGTGACCAGCATCAGCAGCATGAGAAGAGTTAAGGAAAATAAGCTTAGCATTAGCCCAATCCGGAGAACTTCTATCATCATTTGCCCATTGAATAGTCGGAGTACGACCACCAGAAGAACAAATGTTTGTGTGTGAGTTGAATGCATCACAACCAAGTGTATGCCATACTTTACCAGTAAATCCATTCTCATTAGGACGACCAACGTGAAACATTACTGTCTTTTTAGATAGCTCATCACCTTTAGCTAATGTATCTCCCATCTTCTTACCGATAGTAGTCATTGCCTCGTCCCAAGTAGTACGAACCCACTTACCTTCACCACGAGCAGAACCAGCAGCTCTTTTTAGTGGGAATGCAATTCTATCTGGATCATACATTTGTGATTGTGTAGCATAACCTTTTGCACAGTTACGACCACGAGAAGCTGGGTGTAATGGGTTACCCATATACTTTTTAACTGTAAAAGTTTTCTTATCAATCCAAGCTGTTAAACCACAAGAAGCTTCACAGTTTGAACATGCAGTTGGAACGATCATATAATCATTAACTTCAATACCCTCTGGATTCTCTTCACTTCTTACGCCGTGACGGTCTATACCACCTCTTTTCCAGTCATCTCCATCTAACTCTTTAAAGTCAGCCCATTCTTCCATTGGAGGATAGAATGATAATGAATCTGGAGTGTTTGTAAATTTGCTTTGGCTTACAGATTCTGCCATAGCATCTGCTGTAAATACACCTTTAGCAATAGCGGCACCTGCAACTGTAAATGCAGCACCTTTTAAAAATGTTCTTCTACTTTGTAAATACATTAATATTTCTCCCTAACTCATTGGTAATAATTGTGGAATCATTAGCCAAACATGTTTAACTAACCACAGACCTGCTAACGCTAAAATAGCTGCAAGTTTTAAAATTGATTCAGATTTACTAACACGACTTAATACAATAAGTAACATTGGTAGTAAATAAGCTATCCATTGACCTAACCAGAACATAACAGTATATGGTCCATCACCTTTGATGTACTCTAGAACTGCTGCTACTTCTTCTGCTTTCATTGGTCCAAATACATACTCTGACATATATAAAATAAATGACATAAATGCACTTAAAGCTAAGATGTTAGATAAACTCTTTTTAGCCTCATAATTAAGCTTGTCTCCACTAAGAAGAATCATAAATGCTGAACCTGAAAGAAGAGCTGCAAAAATCATTTGAGCTGATTCAGTTGGCATTTGCCATAATTCACGTGCTGTACACTGACTCATTAAAGCAGCTGTATATAGTGTAACTGGAATTGCTAGAGCAACTACCCAAGTTAAAGTTTTGTCAAAAGCTGCATTGTCTTTTTTAATATAACTTTGAAATGCTAGTAAAAATAATAAACCAACAAATATAGTAGCCATCCAAGCACCGATTGTAATAGCTGAACTTAAACTAGGATAAAAGAATATATGCCACATTCTAAATGGTTGATGTAAATCAGCCAATGTAAATAATAAGAAAATATGGATAAAGATAATAGATACTAAAACAGTAGGAAATCTTAACTTACCAACTTGTTCTGGATATCTCTTAATAAGCATAAATAGCATAAAAATTACACCAGTACCAATACTTTTTGCCCACATATTAACTGTTACTAACCAAGGCCAAACTGTACCTGGTAAAGCTACATCTAAAGTTACCACAGCATTTGTTGCTGCTAATATTTCATGTGCTGCCATTAGTGGTGCCCTCCTAAAGGAAGATTTTTAATTTCTCCGAACAAGTTGTGTCCTTCACCTCTATGAGAAGCAAGTGGATTAAGGTTAACATTACCACCATTCGTATAAAAGTGATGAGGATTAGTTCCCTTCTCTGGTTTACGAACTTGTACATTAGCTTGGTTTTTCATAATATATTTAGAGATATTTGAATTAACATCATCTAAATCACCGAAAATGTTAGCTTGAACTGGACAGGCAACAACACAAGCTGGCATCATTGATGAAGCTACACGGTGTGCACAGTAAGTACATTTATCAGCAGTTTGTGTTTGAGGATCTATATAGATTGCACCATAAGGACAGGCCATAACACAACCAGCACAACCGATACATCTCTCTTTATCGATATTTACAATTCCATTATCTAAATAATGAAGTGCAGAAACTGGACAAATTCTCTCACATGGAGCATTTTCACAGTGATTACATCTAAGAGGTGTAAATGTTCTTTTTGTTTCTGGGAAAGTACCCACATCTACATATTTAACACGTAATCTCCATGTACTTAGTGGAACTTCATTCTCCACTTTACATGCGATCTCACATCCTTTACATCCCATACAAAGATGTAAATCAACTAGGAAACCTAATTGCATATATTCTCCTTTAGCCTTAATTAATGGCAAATTTAAGATTTATAACTATGTCTAATATTTTTCAAAACAAGCCCTTATACTAGGTAGATAGGGGTTATTTCACTAAATAAATAGTATCTAAGAAACCTTAATTTTATTATATACAAGTGATATTTTTTTGATAATAATTTGTAGATGAGTAAATTTGAGAAGATTAGTATATTATTGGCATGTGGAAATTATTTTTCTTTATTTTGAACTAAATCCACATGCCAACTTGTAAATAAATATTATAAAAGAGAGTATAGAAATTTATTCTTCTTCATCTTCATCTTCCATAAACATTTCTGGGTCTGCTAAACAATCTATTCCATCAGAATGTTTTTCTACATGCGCACCATGAGTATAAACTAATTCTCCACCCATTTTTCCTTGATATAAAACTCCACCTGCAACAATAGCAACTAATATTATTGCAAATATTTCAGCTTTAATTACATTTTTAAAACATCCAAAAAACTTAATAACTGTAGCTAATGTCATTGCTATAACTAAATAAAGTCCAAAATCTTTATGAGTTAGTAAAAGAGCCTGTGCTTCGTTACTAAGTAAAGGATAAACTTCACTACCATCATTTTTACCTGTAAAAAATGCAACAACCATAAAAATCGTTGCAAAAACCATAAAACGTGTTGATATTTTTGACATAAGTTCACTAGGCTTAATTAGATAAGCCATACCTATAACTAAAGAGATGATTGGTAATACTACTGCAAAGTGTGCTGAAGCTGGATGTAACATGGATGCAACCTTTATTTTAAATTTCAGAGTATTCTATTATTATTTTTTATAATTATTTCTTATAGAATTAAATTAATGCTTTTTATACATCACTAAACTTATCTCGAATAACCATAAAATCTTCTTTATTATTTAAAAATACATCTACTATGTCTGGGTCAAAATGCTTTGCTTTTTCATCTTCTAACATTTTAAATATATCTTCATCCCTCCAAGCCTTTTTATAGACTCTATCAGACCCAAGAGCATCAAATACATCTGCAACTGCTGTTATCCTAGCATAAATATTAATATCTTCACCCTTAAGCCCTCTAGGATAACCTGTGCCATCATATTTCTCATGATGCTCATGAGATACAATAGCTGCAATTTGTAAAAGTTCTTTATCTGAATGTCTAAGCATCTCATAACCCAATGCTGAGTGAGTTTGCATTATCTTAGTTTCTTCTGGGGTATGCCTACCTGGTTTATTTAAAATACTATCAGCTATACCTATTTTTCCTATATCATGCATAGGAGATGCTTCTTTTAATAGTTCTGAGTGAAATTTATCTATTCCCAAATAATCAGCTAGTAGTTTTGAGTATTCTGCAACTCTTTTTACATGGTTACCTGTTTCTTTTGAACGACTCTCTCCTATAGAGCCCATTGTAAATATAATCTCTTTTTGTGTAGCTCTAACATCTTTATGCAAAGCTACTATTTCTATTATACGCTCATCAACTTGAGCTTCTAAATGATCATTTACATCTTCAATCTCTTGTTTTAATCTTGTAAGCTCTTCTTTTGTTTTTTCATCTTTTGTTACATCCGTAAATACAACAACATTAACTTCTTGTCCGTTATCTAAAATTATTTCATCTAAGTTAATAGTAACTTTAAATATATGAATATTTCCATCTAATGATTTAAATTTAACTCTATCTAATTTATTATTTTGCTGTTTTAAAACATCTATCCATACTTTGCCATTTTCTTCAGCTTGTAAAAAGCCTTCCTCTTCTAAAAACAACTCACATACACAGAGATGTTCTTTACTAAACTCTTCTATACTTTTAAACCCTAAAAATGTAAAACCAGCCTTATTCATCTCTACTAATTTTTTTCCATCTGTGACGATTATCAAACTTATTTGAGCATCTAAAATCATTTTTATATAATTATTTTTTAGCATCACTTTTTTATTAAAAGATTCTAATTTAGAGACCATCTGCTTATCGTCTAAATTATGCAGAAGTATTATAAACGCAAGTGTTATTTGTACTATTATTGAAGTTGTATTTTGGGTAAAGAAAGTAGCATTTATAATTAGAATTACAAATGCTATATAATGTGTATAAAATATTCTTGTAAAAGATATACTTTTTTGTTTATTTTTAAGATCCATAACTAACATCCTAGTCAGACAAGTTTTAAACCACCTATAGATATTCTACAATTATTTACTAAAGTTTTTTCTTAATAAAATTAGTTTATTAATTTAACCTAACTCTTACAGATTGTTCATGGGCAGTTAAACCCTCAGTATTTGCAATAAGTGCACACTCTTCACCAATCTCATTTATAGCCTTTTTAGAAAAAGAGATTATTGAAGTTTTTTTCATAAAATTTTCAACTCCAAGAGGTGAATAAAACTTAGCAGTTCCACCTGTTGGAAGTGTATGATTTGGTCCAGCTACATAGTCCCCTATCGCCTCAGGAGTATTATGACCTAAGAAAATTGCACCTGCATGTTTTATAAGTGGTAGTAACTCAAAAGGTGAGGAAGTAGCTACTTCTAAATGTTCTGGAGCAATCTCATTCATCAAATCTATAGCTTCTTCCATAGTGTCAGTAACTATTATAGCTCCACGTTCCTCTATAGATTTTCTTGCTATCTCTTGACGAGGAAGTTTAAGTAACCAATTTTCAATCTCAACTTTTACCTCATCAGCTAACTTTTGAGATGGAGTTATTAGAATAGAACTTGCCATCTCATCATGTTCAGCTTGAGATAACAAATCTATAGCTAAGTGATTTGCATTTGCACTATCATCAGCTAAAATACCTATCTCACTAGGTCCTGCAATCATATCAATATTTACATCACCAAAAACCATTTTTTTTGCAGTTGCAACAAAAATATTTCCCGGTCCTGTTATAACATCTACTTTTGGAATATTTTCAGTTCCATAAGCCATAGCTGCAATTGCGCTTGCACCTCCAACTTTATAAACCTGAGTAACACCACAAAGGTGACAAGCTGCAAGTAAAAGTTCATTTGGCTCATTATCTGGTGTTGGTGTTGTAACAACTATATTTTCTACACCTGCAACTTGTGCTGGAATAACATTCATAAGCAATGATGATGGATAAGCTGCTTTTCCACCAGGGATATAAAGCCCTGCACTATCAACAGGAGTTACACGCTGACCTAAAATAGTTCCATTTGGCTCATCATCAAACCATGATTTTGGTTTTTGTTTTTCGTGGTAAATTTTGATTCTATCATAAGCTAAATGCAAAGCATCTTTTAATTTATTATCAATATTATTATAAGCATTTTCCATTGATTTTGTAGATATTTTCAAGTCTTCATCAGTTTTTGGAGTCCAATTATCAAACTTTGATATATGTTGTTTTAGTGCTTTATTTCTATCAGTTTTAATCTCTTTGATTATACTAGATACTATGGAACTAACATTATCAATATCCATTTTTCCACGACCTAAAAGCTCCCCAAAATCAGCTTTAAAAGTGGTATCCTTACTGTTTACAAAAATCATTTACTTTTCCTGTATGCTTTTAAATTCATCTTTTACAGTTGCTAAGGCTTGTAAAAAATATTCTACATCTATAGCACCCATAACTGGTTGAAACATTGGCTCACCATCTGGTTTTAAAAACCATAAAGCTGGAGTACCTGGTCTCCAATATTCTCTTGGCATATAATCACCTTCATCGCTGTAAGATATTATTGAGATAAAGTCTTTATTTAATGCTTTTATTACTTTTTCATCTTTAAAAGTTGTTTCATCCAAAACTACACAATACTTACATGAGTGACGAGAAGAAACAAAAAGTACTGGTTTATTTTGTTTAATTGCTTCTTTCATTCCAGCATCAAAATCTTTTGCCCAGTTTATCTCTGTTGCCAATACTGATGATACCAAAACTAATATCGTTAATATAATTCTTTTTAAATTCATTTTTTTACCTTTTTTAAAATTTCTTTTGTGCATTCTTTAGCACTTTTATTTGTGACATCTACAACTATATCAGCTAACTTTAGGTACTCTGGTCGTCTTTCATTATAAAGTTTTTTAGCTTTTTTCATATCATTTAATAATGGTCGTTTTTTAAGTTTCTTTGTTGCATTTGGATGGGCTTTTATGCGTTTTATAATCTCTTCAAATGGCGAATCTAAAAGAACTATTGTACCAATTTTTTTCAAATTTTCAACTTTGTAAAATCCACCACCTGTTGAAATAAGGGTATTTTTAACACTTTTTTCAAGCCAGAGAGAAATATTATGTTCAATATTTCGAAAGTATTTTTCACCCTCTTGCTCAAAAATATTTTTTATTTTTCTGTTTTCCATACTTTCTATCAAATCGTCAGTGTCAATGGCAATATAGTTTGAGTGCTTCACAACTTCTCTTGCTACACTACCTTTACCAACACCCATAAATCCGATTAATATAACATTTTTCACTTTTATCTCCTAACTCAAGGTACTCATATCAAAATCTGGTTTAGTTTTTAAGATTTTTCTATAAATTAACATTGGAGCAATTATATTATATTCTAAAACAATCATACTAATAATAAAGCTTATTGCTGAAATTTGAAGTAGTTGCGGTATGTAAAATGCAAAAATAAATCCTATTAAAGAAAAAATAAATAAAATAAATTGAAGCTTTCCTAAGTTTTTATTTATCATCTCATTCATAGTTGGAATACTCATATATCCTTTGGCGTTAAGATGAAACCAAACTAAAAATGGAATTATTTTATATATCATCCCTATCATAATAGATAATATAAATCCTCCACCTATCAATATAGCTACCATTACAATATATTCATGCTTAAAATACTCATCAAAAATCCAAAGAAAAGAGCCCAATGTTAAAAATATACTTGCACTTCTCCAATACCATACTGTAACATCACTCACAGGACGGCGACGACGGCTTAATTTTAACCAAACTGTTGTAGCAAATGCCCAAATAAATATTGCTATCCAAAATTTTGCAATAAGTGTATATTCTTCATAAAAAGCACTTAAAAACAACCATAAAACCAAGCCTATAGAGATAAGCCAAACGACCCTTCTTTTACAAAACTGTTTAAATTTTGGTGCTACATAAAACATAGGTAAAACTTGAAATGCCACTCCTATAATCAATATAACAGCAAAACCAAAAATCGCCCAAACACTATGTATATTTGCTACTATAATATGTGATGAAGTAATATCATTTATAATGTATGAATAAAGAAGATAAAGCCCCATTAAAACAACAAAAAATGCAAAAACTACACTTGTTGCAATAGCTTTTACAGTTGCATTAAAGTTCACTACACTTCTAAGAGAAATTGCAGTGGCTGTTAAAATCATTAAAAAACCACTACCTAAACCTATAAATGCGATAATATTAAAAACCGTATTACTTAGTGACAAACCTATAAGCATACTAATACTACCAATCATTAATAACATATATGAATACTTTGTTACTAACTCTACTTTAGGCATTTTTGCACCAGCTAAAACAGGTAACATTTGAGTCATTGCCCCAAGCATAATAAAAGCTAAAAAGCCAATAGTTATGGCATGTGTAATTACTATAGAATCTGTTGAATATCTGTTCATTAAAGTAGCACTATCGCTAAAGAAAATCAGAAAACCTGCTAAGATTCCAAATAACGGAGCAGTTAAAAAGAATCTAGACAGTGCAGATATTGGCGGTGCTTGGTCTATTGACAATCCATTAAAATCCAAACTTATTCCTCTAGATTATTCAACAATAATTGAATCCATCATAGCAACAATTCTATCAGAATCTGCACTCAGGTGTTGTTGTGCCATTGTATAAAGCATCTGCTCTTCTTTCATATTATGCTGCTGCATAAGAATCATAAGAGTCTCACTAAAACCAAAAAACTTATCTTTATTGCCATCTTCTAGTGCACCGAGCATATCTTTCATTAAAGCTCTCATTTGAGTATGTTCTTGTCTCATCATCTGAGTTGGACCTTGAGTCATTCCTGTTTTTGTCTCGAACTCTACAAACATCACCTTCTCTTCCATCTGAAAGTGTCTCTCAGACTGAGCGATAAATTCTTCACATGATTCTTTTGCGTCTTCTAATGATTTACTTGCTTTTTCTTCCATAGTTGCGAAAATTTCATCACATCTTCTATGGTCTGATGATAAATATTCTTTAATTGTACTCATATATATGCCTTTATTTTTTTGACATTATATATAAATAATCTAAATTTCTAATTATCCTATATCAATGTTAGACTTTAAATTCATCTAATTTTTTATTTAAGATATCTGTCATATTATTAAGTTCATCAGTCATTTTAGTAAGTTTAACCATAGAACTATTTGAGCCTTTTGATATACACTCAATATCCTCAGTTTCTTTAACCATTTCAGACATCATAACTACCATTGATTTAGATTTCTCAAAAGATTCATTTGCTATATCTTTTGCATCTGAAATTGAAAATGTTGTTTCTTCTATCTTTTGTCCAATAGTTTCATTTATTTTATTTATCTCATTCATCGAATCTGCTTGACGGAGTATCTCATCTACAGTTTCCATGATAGTTTGAGATAACGTTTGAATAGTTATATCACTTGAGTTAAGTGAACTTTGTGTTCTTTCTGCTAATTTTCTTACTTCATCTGCTACAACTGCAAAACCTCTTCCATGTTCTCCCGCACGAGCAGCTTCTATAGCTGCATTTAGTGCCAATAAATTTGTTTGTTGAGCTATGTCTGAGATAACAACTAAAATTCCTTTAATATCTTCTATCTGTGATTTTAAGCCCTCTACTCTTTGAGAAAAATCTGTACTTCGCTGAGAAATATTATCTACTTTTGTAAACACTTCTTCACTGCTATGCTTAACATCATATAGAGCACTATGAGCCTCATCTATTTTTGAAAAAGATATCTCAGTACTTTTTGAGCCTTCATCTACGGTATCTTTTATGCTGTGAATATCTGTCATCATTCGATTTACTAATACACAACTTTTTTGTGTCTGTTCTTGTTCATTTGCAGAAACATCTGAGAGTTCAGATGATACTTTAGCATTCTTACTAGATGTATCTTTTACAGTTGATATTATATTTGCTGTAGTTTCTACAAACTTATTTATAAATTTTGCAACTTCACCTATCTCATCTTGAGAATTTACACTTACTCTTTTTGTTAAATCTGTACCAATATTATCTATATCATCCATAAATTTTTGAAGTGGATTTGACACAACAAATCTTGAAGCATACATCACTAAAAAATGTAAGAATACTAGAAATAAGAATGAAGCGATTATAAGATTCATTATTAACTCATTTTTATCATTTATACTATCTGAAATATCTAGAGTTACACTGGCAGCCCCAAGAACATCACCCTCATTTACATTGTGACACATCAAACAGTTCGTACCTTGAAAATCTTTTGAAGCAATATATGGAACAACAACACGAAGAGAAAATTTATCACCATTTTCTATATACTCAGTTTGTATCTCTTTTGTTGAGACTGCCTTTGTATCAAGTTCATTTTTTGAATTCTCGTTATCTAAACCTTCTCCATATTGAGATTTTATGTGTTGTGACCTAAAAGCATAAAATGATTCTATATTGTCCGTATCTGAAATTTTTTCAAAAAACAGTTTTCTATTTTCTGGGTCACTTATTGCACCTGTTAACATCAACATATTTAGCCCACCCATAGAGCTTTGTGCAACAGCTATCCCTTTTTTTGTAACCTCTTTTATAGTCAAGTTTTTAATGATTTCTTGAAATGAAAAAGAGCCTGCGATAACACTTATAAGAATTATATTCATAATAACAAATTGTAGTTTTGTACTTATCTTTAACTTTGACCATATAGTATGCATAATAATTTCCTGATGTTAAATAAAGAAATATTATACATAAAAATATGATATTACGTTAAAAACAATATAAATTATTATAAAAAAAAGAAATACTGAGATATTATGAAACTTGGCATGTGGATTTTACCATTAAACTGCTTTTTACTATTTTTCACTATAATATATTTTTAATAAAACAAACATGGATTTATAATGAAAAATAAAAAATATATTACACTTGGCTTTATCTCTGTTGGAGTAGCGTTAACTCTGCTTTTCTCATCAAATCTTCTAGCACAAGCACCTCTTAGTCATGAAGAAAAAGAGTTATCAAGACTTCAATCTTTAGCAAAATTTACAAAAGTTATCAGCATAGTAGAAAAATACAATGTAGATGACTTAAGTATTGAAGACTTGATGGATAAAGCTCTTGAGGGTATGCTTAGTAACCTTGATGCTCACTCTAATTACCTTAAACAAAAAGATTATAAGAAACTAAAAGTGCAAACTAAAGGTGAGTTTGGTGGTCTTGGTATCACTGTTGGTGTTCGTGATGGTGCCTTAACAGTTATAGCTCCTATCGAGGGAACTCCTGCTGATAAAGCTGGACTAGAGTCAAAAGATATTATTTTAAAAATAAATGATGAATCTACTATCGGTATGAGCATAGATGATGCTGTAGCAATTATGAGAGGTAAAGTTGGTACTCCGATTGACTTAACTATTGTTAGAGAGGGGGAGATGAAACCACTTACTATCCATATTGTTAGAGGTGTTATATCTATCCAATCTGTGTATGCAAAAGATATAGGTAATGATATTTTATATGTGAGAGTTACAAGTTTTGATCAAAAAGTTGCTAAAGATGTAGCAAAAGCAATAAACAAGAAAAAGAAAACAACAAAAGGTATTGTTCTTGATTTAAGAAACAATCCTGGTGGACTTCTTGACCAAGCTGTTGATTTAACTGACCTTTTTGTTGATAGCGGAGATATAGTTTCTCAAAAAGGAAAAAACGATATAGACAATAAAATATATTCAGCAACATCTAGTACAACTATAACAAAAGTTCCTATGGTTGTACTTATCAATGGTGGTAGTGCTAGTGCTAGTGAAATTGTAAGTGGCTCCCTGCAAGACCATAAACGTGCTGTACTTTTAGGTGAAAATACCTTTGGTAAAGGAAGCGTTCAAGTAGTACTTCCTATAACTGATAAAGAGGCTATAAAACTTACAATTGCGAGATACTATTTACCAAGTGGCAGAACTATTCAAGCTGTTGGTGTTAAACCTGACATTGAAGTTTTTCCTGGTGAAGTAACGACTAAAAAGAATGAATTTGCTATAAAAGAAGCAGATTTAAAAAAGCATCTTGAAGAAGAGTTAGAAAAAGTTGATGGTAAAGCAGAAAAAAAAGATGATAAAAACACAAAAGACAAGGCTAAAAAAGATATAATTACACCAGAGATGCTAAACAAAGATGTTCAGCTAAAAACTGCTGTTGATATTTTAAAAGCTTTAGTAATAACAAAAGGATAATACAAGATAATGGAAAAAAGAGAACTACTTTACGAAGGAAAAGCAAAAAGACTTTTTCTAACTGATGATGAAAACCTAGTAATTTCGGAATTTAAAGATGATTTAACAGCATTTAATGGTGAAAAGAAGTCAAGCGAAGCTGGTAAAGGTGCACTTAACAACAAAATTTCAACTGAACTTTTGTTGTTA
>Ga0209345_10003951_pt1 | contig 14711 bp, 10 predicted proteins | sample Cruoilmetagenom7_FD_187294 | JGI IMG/M metagenome (GOLD analysis project Ga0209345, IMG submission 187294) | Oil polluted marine microbial communities from Coal Oil Point, Santa Barbara, California, USA - Sample 7 (SPAdes) (version 2) | ecosystem: Environmental > Aquatic > Marine > Oil seeps ... | reverse complement strand
TTGCCTCGATGGCTGACCAATGTGCAGCGGAGGCCAAAGAGCAGAATGTACAGCTTATCCTGGAAAACATCATTGAACCCTGGTTTGGAAATGACGGTGGATATGGACTGGCAGATCTTTTCAAGAAGACAAGGTGGATTGGACTGCAGTTCGATACAGCCAATCCTTTCCTGCCCTCATGCAGGGGTGTGGCTGATCCGGATGATGTTGCCGAACACCTTGACAAGATCTCTGATCGTTGGTTTACAACCCATTTTAAATGTGGGAAAGATGGGGAATTTCAACCCAGGCTTGAAGAAAATCCCATGCCCTATCAACAGGTATTCGAACTGATGTCCCGAAACCAAGTGAAGTATGCTGCCCTGGAACTGCTTTCTGTTGATGATAAACAGGCATGCTTTGATAACCACCGGAAAAGCATAAAATACCTGGTAGACCAAGGAATAGTAGAACAATAATAAATTTAATATTTCTCAGAAAATGCAAACAAACAAACAGCATTTATTGAATGGTGTGGAGGAAATCCTGTTGATGGGGCCTGGTCCCTCAATGGTCCATAAATCAGTCTACAAGGCTTTATCTACCAGCACATTGGGACACCTGGACCCCTACTTTATCCAGATCATGGATACGGTGAAGGCACAGTTACAACAGGTCTTTCAAACCGGCAACAGGCTTACTATACCCATGTCCGGGACCGGATCGGCAGGAATGGAAACAAGTTTTGTGAATTTTATCGAACCCGGAGACCCGGTGCTGATACTCATCAATGGCGTATTTGGGATGCGACAGAAGGATGTGGCCGAAAGGCTTGGAGCCAGGGTTGATAGCCTGGAATATGAATGGGGAACACCGGTGCTGGTTGATGAAGTGGCTGAAAAGCTCAAGCAAAACAATTATAAGATCGTGGCGATGGTCCATGCTGAAACCTCCACCGGCGTAGCCAACCCGGTAGAGGCCATTGGTGACCTCGTCAAAGGCACTGATTCCCTCTTTCTGGTAGATACGGTAACCAGCCTGGGTGGCATGGAAGTAGCAGTGGATAAATGGGGGATAGACATCATTTACAGCGGTACCCAGAAATGCCTTTCCTGTCCCCCGGGAATAGCCCCGGTATCTATATCTGAAAGGGCTGTTGAAATCCTGCGCAACCGGGACACCAAGGTGCCTAACTGGTACCTTGACCTGACCATGATTATTAATTACTGGGAAGGGCAAAAGCGGGCATATCACCATACGGCTCCCATCAATATGATCTACGCCCTGCACCAGAGCCTGTTCAATGTGATTGACGAGGGACTGGAAAATGCGTGGGACAGACACCTGGAATACCACAAGATCCTGGTGAGTGGATTGGAAGAGCTGGGCCTTACAATGTTTGTAGACCCGGAATACCGGCTGCCCATGCTGAATGCCGTGGTGGTACCCGAAGGCGTTGATGAAGCAGATGTCAGGACCAGGCTAAGGAAGGATTACCTTATTGAGATTGGCGCGGGACTTGGGCCAATGGCGGGAAAGGTTTGGAGAATTGGCCTCATGGGTGAAACATGCCGATCCGAAAATATAGACAGGATACTATCAGCCCTGAAGGAGATATTAAAGTAAAAGTCCCATGAAAAAGCATATACTAATCTCAATGATTGTCCTGGTATTTTCCGCTGGACTTTTAGCTCAACCTGTCCACCAGGTTTTCTTTAATGTTACGGTTGCCGATTCCATGCAGGAATTTTGCCAGCCGGATGGTAGGCTCTTTATCTTTATCAGTGAAAATCCTCGTGGAGAGCCGCGCTTCCAACTCTGGCCTGTCAGTACCATGAAAAACCACATATTTGCCAGGAACTATGGTGACTGGAAAGCAGGCGGGAAGCTAAAGATTGGTGCCGGGTCGGGACTGGCCAGGACCGGCCCCTTCGACCTGGGCGAGGTACCGGAAGGTGAATATAAAATCCAGGTATTATGGGACCAGGATATGGAAGGATCCCGTTTCAATACAGCGGGTAACCTTCACAGTAAGGTTCAATCGGTTAATATTAACAAGGACAAGGAGATAGAAGTCCAGCTTGACCAGGAAGTCCCACCGCTGGAACTGGTTGATCATAAATTTGTAAAACTGGTTGATATCAGGAGTGATACACTGAGTTCCTGGTGGGACAAACCGGTTCAACTGAAGGCATCAATCCTGTTACCATCGGGTTATTTTGACAATCCTGAAAAGCACTACCCTGTCCGGTATAATGTAGCTGGGTACGGGGGCAGGTACAACAGGGTAAACCATCAGGTCCGGGAAAATAGTAAATTCAGCCAATGGTGGTTCTCCGGGGAAGCCCCCCAGGTCATCAATGTATACCTGGACGGGGAAGGGCCCTTTGGTGACCCATACCAGGTGGATTCAGAAAACAACGGCCCGTACGGTTATGCATTGATCAATGAGTTGATCCCTTATATTGAAAACCGGTACAGGGGAGTGGGAACTGCGGAGTCAAGATTCATCGATGGTTGCTCTACAGGAGGATGGGTATCCCTGGCACTGCAGATTTACTACCCTGATTTTTTCAATGGGGCTTTTTCCTACAGTCCTGATGCCGTTGAATTTGAAAACTATCAGACAATCAATATCTATAAGGACAAAAATGCATTCTATAATGAATGGGGTAATCCCCGGCCAGTGGCTAGAGATATTACAGGGGATCCCATTATCCTGATGCAGCAATTTATCGAGCTGGAAAATGTACAGGGTTCTTCCAATACCTACCTGAATTCCGGCCAGCAGATAGGCTCACACACCGCAGTTTACAGTCCCAAGGCAGAAAACGGATTACCTGCACCCCTGTTCGATCCCATAACTGGTGAGATTGACCAGGATGTAGCGGAATACTGGAAAAAATATGACCTCAAAATCTATCTGAAGGAGAACTGGGAAGAGCTTGGTCCAGGTTTACAGGGAAAAATCTGGATTTGGATGGGGGATATGGATCATTTTCTTCTGAATCCTGCTACCAGGGCATTGGATGAATTCCTTAAAAGTACAACTGATCCTAAATCTGATGCTGAGATTTTATTTGAACCCATGCAGGGACATTGTACGAAATTCAGTCACAGGGAAATACTGGAAATGATAGCTGAAAAACTGAAAAATGAATCAAATAAGACAGAGTAAATGGAAACCCGTTTAGTTGACTTACATAGATACAAGGATTGTATAGAAATACGCAATGGAGATTCCAGGGTGGTCCTTGAACCGAATTGTGGAGGAAGGATACTTTATTATGAATATAAGGGGGTGAATTCACTTTATATTAACCCGGCTGAAGACGGTTACCTGTTGGAAAGCGGTAAATCACCGGCCGGTCCCTTCAGTCCATGTGCAGGCCGCTGCGACATAGGTCCCGAGATGACCACACCACCACATGCCGACCTATGGCTTGGAAACTGGATTGCCGTGATCCAGGATGACCAATCTGTGGAGATGACCAGCATGATGGATCATGAAACAGGAATACAGCTGACCAGGACTGTATCACTTGAGGAGCATTTCGCAAAACTCAAATTCACCCAGAGCATCCTCAATATCTCCGAGACAACCAAGGAATATTTTCACTGGTCAAGGACCCTCTGTACCGGAGGAGGCATTGCTATAGCTCCGGTAAACCCTGAAAGCCGCTTCCCAAATGGATACATTACATATGGCCCGGGTGATGTCATCAATTACCGGCCTGAATGTGAACCAAATTTATGTATCCATGACGGGGTATTGCAGATATTTGGTCCAGCGTCCACTAAAAAAATTGCCATGGACCTTTCTCAGGGATGGCTGGCATACCTGACCCGGGATTCACGTTTGTTTGTCAAGAAATTTCCTGTATATCCCAGCAGGGTGTATGGAGAGCTGGCTTCAAATAATATGTCATTCTGGTATAATGAAGAGGAAATGTGTGAGATCGAACCCATCGGTCCCCTGGAAGTCATACAGCCTAGCTATGAGGCCAGCTTTACTGAAACATGGTACCTTATGGAATACGACTATCCTGGTAGGACAGCCGTCAGGTCTTCAGATATCAGGAAGATCATTGATATTCTAGTGATGTAATAAGCTTAAACCCAGATCATGGATGCCCTGGTACAGGGAGGAGCTTATTTCGAGAGCTAAGACACAAACATAATAAGAACGATTATAAATTAGGGAATTGTGCAATGCTGACCGGATTCCTGCCGGAAATTCTTGCTAACTTTCTGCTGATTAATTCAATAGACGTATGATGGCAATAAAAAACGGGCTTTCCAGGACCCAATCTGTATTTCTCGTCCTGTTAAGGATTTTTGTAGGATGGCACTTGTTATATGAAGGCATTGCGAAAATGCTGATACCGGACTGGACATCCGCAGGATACCTGGAAAACTCAAGGTGGATATTCTCAGGCCTTTTCCAATCCATGGCTACCAGTGAGGGAGCCCTGGCGATCGTTGACTTTTTAAATGTATGGGGACTCACACTTATAGGCCTGGCATTGATGCTGGGCCTCCTGACCCGCTATGCCAGCATCGCAGGTATGGCATTATTATCCCTCTATTATGTGGCCAATCCGCCATTTTTCGGCACCGATTTTGGTATCCCACTGGAAGGGCATTACCTCTTTATCAATAAAACATTTGTAGAGATCGTAGCCCTTGGGGTGCTGGGGGTGTTCCCCAGTGGACTCTACTTTGGAATTGACCGATTCATCCGTGCTGCAGGTAATGCAAAGCGGTCCCGCCCTGAAGACAGATCCGAAAATGAGAAAAAGGCTGGAAACATGCTGGATGAAAACGCTGTTCCTGATTCCCTGCACCGCCGGGAAATTCTAAGGTACCTGGCAATGGTCCCGGTACTGGGTGCATTTGCCTGGGGTGCTGCCAGAAAATACCGCTGGAATTCCGTAAATGCCATATCCGGTGCCACCATCAAGGTCAGTGACAGCAAGCTCAAGGACCTGAAAGGAGAACTCCCAAATGGTAAGATCCTTGACAAACAGGTCAGCCGGATCTTTATAGGTGGGAACCTGATAGGTGGATGGTCCCATTCCCGTGACCTGATCTATGTAAGTTCTCTTTTCAAGGCCTACAATACTGAAAGAAAGGTATTTGAAACACTGGCCCTGGCGGAAAATGCAGGGATCAATTCAATCAATATCAGCGACAGGCAATTGCCCCTGATCAACAAGTACAAGCGGATCTTTGGCAGCAGTCTGCAAACAATGACCCAGGTTCATCCTACGAAGGATAAACTATATGAAGCGATAGATTCGGTGATTGATCAGGGAGTTGACCTGATACAAATTCAAGGGAACTGCGCTGACTGGAGGGTCCGGGATGGAGAGGTAGATGTACTTGTCAAAAGCCTGGACTACATCAAACGACAAGGCTATCCGGCTGGCATGGGTGCCCACTCTGTACAGGCACTTATGGCCTGTGATGAAGCAGGCATAGAACCTGATTTTTTCATGAAGACCTTTCACCATGATAAATACTGGTCTGCTCACCCCGTTGAGAAACGCATACCGTTCTCCGTTGACGGGGATAGATCAGAAGACCATGATGAGTTCCATGACAATATGTTCTGCCTTTTCCCTGAAAAGACAGCGGAATATATGAGTAAAAAGGAGATTCCATGGATAGCATTTAAAGTGCTTGCAGGTGGGGCTATCCATCCCAAAGACGGATTCAAATATGCTTTTGAGAATGGGGCCGATTTCGTCTGTGTGGGTATGTTTGACTGGCAGATTGTGGATGATGTGAATATTGCCATTGATACATTAGCAAACCTGACGGGCAGGCAGCGTGAATGGCATGGTTAAACCTTAAGTAGATGCAAAAAACCATTATTACCCTTATCCTGGGATTCCTCATCCTGTCATCATGTACCAAATCAGACATGCCCGGATCTGTAAAAATCCAATACGATGGGGAAGTCCCACAAGTCTTTTTTGCCATCGACAATATAAACAAAGCTTGTAAATCGAAGAAGATCAGAATAATAGGACAGGATTCTGATAAGAAACCTGCCCTGATGATCAATATGATCATTGATCCTGCCCTGGGATTCGAGGCCTACCGTATTGACCAGCAGGAAAACAGCATAAAACTAGCAGGAGGCGATGCCAATGGCTTGATGTATGCCGGCATCGACCTGACAGAGATGATCCTCCTGGAAAAGGATCTCTTAGCCATTGGATCTTCAGCTTTTAAGCCATATATCAGGCACAGGGGTCTCCGCTACAATATCCCCCTGGATGCACGTACCCCCAGTTATGATGATACAGGCGATGCCGCACAGAAAAACATAAAAACCATGTGGGAATGGGATTTCTGGAAGCAATACCTGGACCATATGGCCTTGAACCGGTATAACCTCCTCAGTATCTGGAGCCTTCACCCCTACCCATCCTGGATCAGGGTGCCTGAGTATCCTGAAGTGGGCCTGGACAATGTTACTGTGTACAATAAGCCCATCGATAACTGGACGGATATGAAATGGGAAGAAGAAGGGATACAGAAACCTGAAAACCTTACCGTTATCAGGGAAATGAACATGGATGAGAAGACCGAACACTGGAAAAAAGTGTTCCAGTATGCGGAGGACCGGGGCATTGACATATACCTATTCCACTGGAATGTATTTGTCAACGGGGCGGAAGGCAAACATGGCATCAGGTGGCAACAGGACCATCCTATTACAGTTGATTATATCCGGAAATCCGTTAAGCAAACCCTGCTCACCCTTCCTAATATAAAAGGTATAGGTGTTACAGCCGGGGAGCATATCAACCGGGAACTTACCGGTAAATACAAAACCGAGAACTGGATGTGGCATACCTATGGACAGGGGATCATGGACGCCAGGGCTGAGGACCCGGATCTTGATGTGAGGTTCATTTTCCGTCGTCACTGGAGCGACCTTAAGGATATAGCAGAGGCATTCAAAGATTATCCAACCGAGATAGAAACCTCATTCAAATACTCCCGTGCGCATATGTACTCTTCCACCAAGCCACCCTGGTTCGACAAGATTTATCGGGAAATTGTGGAAGACCACGATATTCCCTGCTGGCTGAATATGAGAAATGATGATATTTTTACTTTCCGCTGGGGTGATCCTGAATATGCAAGCGAATATATCAGGAATGTCCCCCATGAGCTTAGCCCGGGATTTTACATGGGGCCAGATGGGTATGTATGGGGAAGGGAATTCATCAGTAAGAATCCGCAAACTCCCAGGCAGTTAGCCGTGGATAAACACTGGTACCGGTTCAGGATATGGGGAAGGACAGCCTACAATCCAAACCTGGACGCCGATTACTGGACTGACCAGATCAGGCTAAGGTTCCCGGAGCTGGATGCAGCACATTTTTACCATACATGGAAGGCAAGCTCTGATATAATTTCACTGGTGGATAAGATACATTTCAGGCAGAATGACTACCAGTTTTCTCCTGAGGGTTGTTTTGATGTGAGGAATTTCCATGATGTTGATTTTTTTATTGCTGTGGCCGCCATGCCCCTGCAGGGTGTGATCTCCATTTCTGATTATGCCAAGGACCCCGAAAACCTGGATGGAAAAACGCCCTTTGATATAGCCACCCGTTTGGATGCGGCCGCCAAAACCCTGATCGACGGAGCAGCCGCGGTAGATCCGAAAAGTAATATAGAACTCGGTGAAACCCTGGGGGACATGAAGGCCCTGGGCTACCTGGGACAGTATTATGCCCGGAAGGTCAGGGGTGCCACCCACCTGGCCATGTATCGCTGGTCAGGCAAAGAGGAAGATAAAACAAGTGCGGTTGCCGAACTCCGTAAAGCCGTTGGATACTGGGAGAAGTATGCTGTAGTTGCCAATGCCCAGTACCATCCTCAGCTATACGCACGCACCCAGGAACTTAACTGGGATGCCCTGCTCGAGTTTGTGAAGAAAGATGTTGATATCGCCCGTACCGCTGTGCAGGGAGAATCCATTGAGATCATGCATGATAACATACTCTGGAAAAGAGATACCAGGAGATTTTAATTTAAATACCTGTATTATGAGACCAGAAAAGTCAAATCTTAGGAATAATCTTACGTTAAGGATATTGATTATTATGCTTGGAGGCCTTTCACTTCTATGGTTTATCATCAGGGTTTTTCCCAAACCAAGCCGTGCTTTTTACCCCTGCCAGCGAGCTGCCTTTCCAGTGGCTTCAGCATTTGTGATCTGGCTTTTTGGTATATTGGGATCCGTTTCGCTTTTCAAACGGGCCAGAAGGTTTTTCACGGACAGCAGGTATTTACTGGCCATGGTTATCTTGGTGCTGGCCATTGGCTTTTTCGCAATTTCCTTTCTAAGCATCCCTCCTGCCGGCTTATTCGCTCGCAACCAACTGGCTGCAACAGTGCTGGTAACACCAGCTGATGAAGCTGTGCTGGATAAGCTACCTGCTAAAGTAGCAGCAGTTAGATCTGATAAAGCTGATGCTGCTGACATTGAATATGCTGAAATTGAATCCATGATCAGGCAGGCCATCCTGGATGCCGGGGGATGGGATGATATCATCTCCGACGGGGACCTGGTCGTATTAAAACCCAATCTTGTCGCTGTGCCACCTACTTCGCAACCACATTTTTGTAATGGAAAAGTTACCGATCCCAGGGTACTGGAGATCACAGCCAAACTGGTCAAGGAAACCAATCCATCGGGAAAAGTCTACATCATGGAAAGCGGGGCCACAACAGACACTTATGAGGATATGCAGCAACTAGGATATACAGAGCTGGATTATGTTGACTCCTGCATTGCCCTGGAATGGACCGGAAGTACATACGGGGATACAATGCTTCACAGTATCAGCCTGCCTGATGAGCTTTCCCTCTACCCGGATGCTAAAAAACCAAACAATGCCAGGCCGCTCTATCTTCACAAAACCTATTTTAATGCCGATGTTATCATAAGTGTACCGGTGCTAAAGAATCATCAGCAGGCGGGGATTACAGGAGCAGTGAAAAATGTTGGCATCGGTGCAACGCCTCCTAAAATCTATGGTTCCAGTAACAATCTGCGTGACCTCATTGCCCATGATCCCGCTGATGACCTGCACAGGTGGATCCATGATTTCTATGCCTCCCGTCCGGTGGATTTTGTGGTTATGGACGGTTTGCAGGGACTGGAATACGGTCCCAGTGGCTACAGGCCAGGAAATTATGAAAACTACCTGGAACACCTGCAGGCAAGCCAGAAAAATATGCGGATGATCCTGGCCGGCAGGGATCCTTTGGCCCTGGATGCCATTGCAGGATTGATCATGATGCATGATCCCGCTCTTGCCAACCACCTGGTTTACCTGCATAATCATGGCTATGGTATCGTGGATCCTGCCCGTATTGAATTGGTAGGCGTGGAAGTTCCCGATGTCAGAAAAGACTTTGAACATGATGATCCTGATGGAGCTGCTACCAAGTTCACAAAAACTACCTGCCACGATTACGGACTTGATTTTCGTTTTGAGGATGACAGCCTGTTCCTTTCCGTACAAAACCCCACAGATCTGGCAAGAATGCAGGTCAGTGTTGATGGGCAGAAGATCGACAAATACATAATTGGCTCTTTCCATGGCGTCAAATTGCCACTGGCAGGCATAACTGTCAACAACGGAAACCTTGCTGTCATTTTTGAGGACCGCTACCTGAATAAAAGAGAAACAATGTTTACGTCTACCGGGCTTTCCGATATCCAGCCTGTGGATGTAAGTACAAGTATATACCCAAATCCTGCCATTGACATGCTAAATATTGTCCTTAAGAATGTGCATTCGGGTGAATATTCTCTGCAGATCTTTGATGTGTCAGGAAGGGTTTATTTCAGCGAAACTTTTCATCCCGGCCAGGCTGAAGAGGCAATCATTCCCGTGAATATTGAATTGCTCAAGGCTGGGATTTATCATGTCAGGGTAAGCCGGAACAGGGAGTTGATATCAAATACTATATTTATCAAATACTAAATCGTAGTAAGTGGACTACCAGAGATGATGTACCTGTGATTTGATATCTTCACGATAGATCTCATCCACTTCATAAGATTCGTACTCGGTCAGGTCATGGATATCATCTGCAAGCAGGTTGGATTTCACCTGATCCGGCCGTGATGCCCCCGGGATTACACAACTGACTTCTTCATGCATGAGTATCCACCGAAGGGCCACTGGAGCCAGGTTTTTCTGTCCGGGAAATGCCTTCTTTAATCTGCTAACAGCTTTGAGTCCTACATCATACGGAATCCCGGCAAATGTTTCCCCCTTATCGAACATCATCCCGTTGCGGTTGAAATGCCGGTGATCCATTTTCTCAAATTTCGTGTCTTTCTTGAACTTCCCCGATAATAATCCACTGGCAAGTGGGACCCTCACAATAATGCCTACATTTTTCTTATGCGCCATTCTGAGAAACCTTTCTGCCGGACGTTGGCGGAACATATTGAAGATGATCTGAACGGTTGTAACATTGTCATATTCAATGGCTTTCAGACCTTCTTCCACTTTCTCAACACTTACACCGAGGTGCCGGATCTTTCCCTCCTCTTTCAGGCGATCAAACAATTCAAATATTTCCGGACGGTAATACACTTCTGTGGGTGGACAATGCAACTGAATCAGGTCAAGCGTTTCAATCTGCATGTTTTTCAGGCTGTCTTCCACAAACTGCCGGATCCCTTCGGTTGTAAAGCCATTATCAGTTGGTTTGTTTGTCCGTTGTCCACACTTGGTCGCTACATAGATTTCTTCTGATCTGTTCTTCAATAACCTGCCTATTGCTTTCTCACTCTCCCTGTTCCCATATAAATCAGCCGTATCAAGGAAGTTAATACCTTTATCCACAGCCAGGTTCAATATACGATCAGCATTACCGTGATCGAATTCCGATCCCCATTTGCCACCAACCTGCCAGGTCCCCAGCGAGATCCAGGAGACTTCAAATCCTGTTTTTCCTAGTAATCTGTATTTCATGGTTAATTGTTTGTACTAAAATACATAAAGAAACGCTATTTTAACAGCTTCTATAGAATCCAAAATCAATTATTTGCGTAGTAGTAAGGATCAAGGGATATTTTGGATTAAAATGCCTGGAACAAATTTGAGAACGAAAAAATACGACGCGGTTGTATTCGGATTATTTGAAACCGGATTGGGAGTGATTAGGAGCCTGGGACAAAATGGTTTACGGGTAATCGGAGTAGATTTCAAGAGTAATATTGGAAAAGTTTCCAAATATGTCAAGTCTTTCAGATGTCCACATCCACTGCAAAAGGAAGAAAAATTTATTGAATGGGTAAGATCCAACTTCGCAGACAATCATCCTTTACCCGTGTTTATTACACAGGATGATTTCCTGGCGGTATTCTCCAGAAATCGGAAAACCCTGAGTGAATACTTTGTTTTCAACATGATAGATCATTCACTGTTGGAATCAATTGCTGATAAATATCAACAGAGCTTACTTGCTGTAAATGCAGGCATAGAATCACCTAATACCTGGCTGGTCAATGAGCTTTCTGACCTACAGCGTATCCAGGATGATCTCTCCTTTCCCTTAATCATTAAAGGCCGGGATGTAAATAGCTGGAGGAATTCCATTGGCAGAGGCATCAAGGTTTACCCGGCAAATGATAAAAGCGAATTAAAATCTATCCTTTCTGGAATCCTGGAAAAAGGTATTTCCGTAATTGTGCAGGAATTAATTTGCGGACCTGAAACAAATCATTACAAATACTGTAGTTATATCTCCGAAGATGGTAAGATTCTATGTGAGTTTACTTTGCGGAAAATTCGGCAAAATCCAGTTCGCTTTGGTGTAGGAACCGTTGTAGAAAGTGTTTATAATCCTGAGATAATAGCATTAGGAAGAAAACTTTTCTCAGCCATTGGGTTCATCGGGGTTGGTTCTGCTGAGTTTAAGCAAGATCAAAGTGACGGTACCATTAAATTAATAGAGATCAATCCAAGATACTGGCAACAAAACTCACTTGCCACTGAATGTGGAATAAACTTTCCTTATATGAATTATCTTGATCTCCTTCAACAACATCAGGATCCGGTAGTAGAATTTAAACCCGGGATTAAATGGATAAACAGTATTAAGGATTTTGATACCTTCCTGACTTATAATAAGGAAGGTCGCCTGTCATATAAAGATTGGCGGAATACTTTGAAAGGGGAAAAGATATATTCTGATTTTACATGGGATGATCCGCTACCTAGGCTGTATCAGTTCGGTTTTGGACCAAACCTGTTAAAATTACCAAGGTTCATCATAAGGAATATACGAAAATAAGAGGTACGGGATGGTAAAGGACCTTTTTATTAAAATAATCTTAAAGTCTGTTAAAAAAAGATGGACCAGTAACACAGACCAAAAGGTATTGATCTCCACCAACCAGTATTTTGACAAAAAAAGCTGGATAAATACAATAAGCTCCGGCAGTAATGCAGATAGAACCAGGCATTGGGATATTGTCTATTGTAAGAACAGGTTTGAAGTTTACAGGCATTTTTTTGATGCAGATATCTGTTTTTTATTCGGGTATGGATCTTTCCTGTCGAAAATACTTGCTGCGGATAAGGTACTATATTTTCCTGTTCTGGGATTGGAGTTCCTGGATCAAAGAAAGCTGCCCCCCTCTTACAAAATCGAACAGCCTCCGACCGCATCCATAACAGCCATTTCTGAATACTGTCTGGGCATGGCCATTGTATTAACCAGAAATCTACAATCAGTCTTCTTAAAACAACTTAACAGGAAGTGGGATCAGCAGAGATTGCTGGGGAGTCAATTTGTTTCAGTTTCTGACATGAACATTGGCATTCTCGGTGTAGGAAAGGTAGGCAGGTCCATAGCCCAACAATTCAAAAAGATTGGATGTTATGTGGCAGGATGCGATAAAAACAAAAATGAGAACCTGGCTGAAGTTGATAAATGGTACTCGCCAAATAATCTTGCAGATTTTTTAGATGCAGCCGATGTTTTGATTATTGCCCTGTCATCAAATGCAGAAACAGAACAAATGATAGGTCTCAAGGAATTAAAAATGCTTGGATCAGATTCCTTCCTTATAAATATCAGCCGTGGAAATATCATTGTTGAGAAAGATCTTATCCATGCACTTAAAGCAAAAATTATCAGAGGGGCTGTAATTGATGTTTTCTCCAGGGAACCACTACCAGGTTCCAGTCCACTGTATAAGCTGGATAATGTGATCCTTACACCTCATATATCTGGAAATATCAACCTTTTTATAGATGAAATTCAAGAAGATTTTATTGCTAAAATATCCAAAGAACCTGATTTGAATTAAACCTGGCAAATGTTGAAAAAAACTTTATTACCCCTTATGCTCATCCTGGCCACAATTTCCTGCAAGGACGGGAACAGCGATGAAAAGAAAACAATTGTTGAGATCCAGGGAGATAAATTCCTGATCAATCATAAACCAACCTATGAAGGCAGGTCATGGAAGGGTTATCCAGTGGAAGGCCTCCTTATGAATTCACGAATGGTCCAGGGACTCTTTGATGACCAGAATCCAGAAACGGCTGGAAAATGGAAATATCCGGATACAGGGGAATGGGATCCTGACCGCAACACAGATGAGTTTGTTGCAGCTATGGAAGAATGGTATGCCTACGGATTGCTCTCCTTCACTATAAACCTGCAGGGAGGAAGTCCCATGGGATATGGAAACGAAGGCTGGCAAAATTCCGCCTTTGATTTAAATGGGGCACCAAGGGTAGCATATTTTGAAAGACTTTCACGGATACTGAAAAAAGCAGATGATCTGGGCATGGTCCCCATCCTTGGGATCTTCTATTTTGGACAGGACCAGTACCTGGAAGGGGATGCTGCTATCTATGCAGCCATTGATTATACGATGGATTGGCTCTTCCAAAGCGGATACAGAAATGTCCTGATAGAAGTCAACAATGAATGCAATATCAGGCGCTGGGATCATGAAATACTAAAGGATCCACATGTACATGCCCTGATATCTTATATCAGGTCAAAAGAAAAGGACGGCTACAGCTTCCTGACCGGAACCAGTTACGGAGGTGGTGCCATACCTTCACCGGAAGTGGTAGAAGCTTCTGATTTTGTTTTGATCCATGGCAATGGTGTGAGGGAGCCTGAAAGAATAACAGAAATGGTCCAGCAGGTCAAGGCCCTGCCTACCTATACCACCAAGCCCATCCTGTTCAATGAAGATGACCATTATGATTTTGACCAGGACATGAACAACATGGTGGCAGCGGTGCAGGCTTATGCTTCCTGGGGCTTCTTTGATTTCCGCAGGGATGGAGAGGAGTTTAATGAAGGATACCAGAGTGTGCCGGTGGACTGGCAGGTTAATTCCGCCAGGAAAACAGGATTCTTCAAATTGGTAAAAGAGATCACCGGCGGCAATCCATAATTCGTCTCATATTTTCTTAATAAACACTACATGCCCCCCACAGGGAGACATCAGCGCCTCAAGGACAGTATCCTGGTCCACAGAAAGTTGTTCCTTTTCTAGCCTTGTTGGATGCACGGCTGCATCTGCAGCATCTTTCCAGATGGTAGCTTCAAAGGAACCCTCTCCAAGGAAATCCAGCGGGATAGAAAGGGTCCTTCCTTCCTCATCCGTCATGGTCCCGATATACCATTCATCACCAGATCTTCTG
>Ga0209345_10003950_pt1 | contig 14711 bp, 16 predicted proteins | sample Cruoilmetagenom7_FD_187294 | JGI IMG/M metagenome (GOLD analysis project Ga0209345, IMG submission 187294) | Oil polluted marine microbial communities from Coal Oil Point, Santa Barbara, California, USA - Sample 7 (SPAdes) (version 2) | ecosystem: Environmental > Aquatic > Marine > Oil seeps ... | reverse complement strand
CACTTAAATATACTTTTGCTTGTGATAAATCTGATGTAACTTGAACTTTGGTAACAGAAATAATAACCCCTTTCATACCATCTTGTGCAGCGTGTTGTAAAACGTCAGCTAAGTCCTTTTGTAAAACGCCTGCAATTTTCTTTTGTCTGTTTGTTTCCATAGTGCAAAGATAATAGTTAAATTAACATAAACCTTTTAATTTCAATTAAATAAAAGGTTTAAAATACTGATAATTAATGAGTTAAAATTTGTATGGTTTTAAAATTTATTATTCTTAATCTTCTAATTACTAACATTTTATAAACTTCTATCAAAAAAAGACAATTAAAAGAGGAATTAGTTATAAATATAACTTTTTGTTGGACAAAATTAAATAAATAAAGTAAAACAAATGTTTAAACTTAAAAAAATTCAAGAGTTTCTTTATTTATCTAAAGTTGAAGAAAAAAAATACGGGGACAAGATAATTTTAAAAGCCAACAAGAAAAATTACAACTCCGATTACACAATTTACATGAATAAAGTGTATTTAGGTAAATCTATTATAAGGGCAAATATTATACTTACCATTAAAGACGATAAAATTTACAAGGGTAATTCAACAAATAGTTCCAAATGCTTGTTTACGATTTCACGTAATATAGTTTATACAGGGAATCATGTTTTACATTCCAAATGCGCATATACTATTTTAGGAAACAAAATCTACAATGGAAATTCAAATCATTTTTCGGATTGTTTATTTACAATTGATAATAAAAATGTTTACCCAGGAGATAACATTGTTAAGTCTAAACATCTGTTGAGTATTGATGGGTGTTTGAGTAATGAGGTTTTGGCTAGTATAATTGGGTTGGAATAATATTATGCTTATACGCGGTTTATATTATGTACTAACATGCAGTGAAATACTATTTTGTTTTTAGAGATTTTAAGTGTTTTTTCCATTTGCTGATAATTAAATTGTGTATAGCCTAGTTTGAAAGGGTGTTAAGGGTTCATTGAATTGTTATAAAGGTGTAATTGGGGTAAAATCTAATTCATAGGGATTTATTATAGGCTTTAAATATATGTTCGTTAAATAATATTTATGTTAATAAAAATCAATTTAAATCATTTATATTTAAACATTGAAATAACTGCTGTTATCTATTTTTTTAAATGTAATCGCGAACAACCAATTGAAACTGTATAAAATAAATTAAAATGAATAATAAAAATAAACTTAATAGCTTTAGGCTTTCAAAACAAACTTTAACTCTTTTATTAATTGTTATGAGTTTCATGACAGTTAATGCACAAATTGACAATGCCGAAATCTCAAATAGGATTATTGGAGTTTGGCATGGTGATTTCGGTAAGAAGAAGATTAAAATAAATATTGAAAAGATACAAGATAGTATTATTTATGGATACAATTCATTAGGAGAAAATAGGAGAAATATAGAAGGTGAATTTGAATACATTGAGGGTAATATTATAGCTAAATTAGCAGAGCCCGGGGATGATAAATATGATGGACTGTTTACAATAACTTTTAAACAAGATAATACTGCTACAGGTACTTGGAAAATGTTCAAAGGAAATAGCTTTAGAAATTTTACATTAAATAAAGAACAAAATAATGAAAAGGCTTATGTAATTAATACTAATTATAAAAATAAAACGGATGAATTAATAGGGAAATGGCATGCATATTATGGCAGACATGATTATGATTGGTATGTTAGAATAGACTCTATAAGTAATTCAAAAGTTTATGGAATGTCAAGAGAAGGTAGTTTAAAGAATAATTTTTTTATAACAGGTAATTCTCGATTAGAAAATGATGTCTATTATATTCAATTTGATGAAAAAAAGGAATATTCAACAAATAGAAAAACGGTTAAGGCAGAATTTAATGTAAAACAAGGTATTGGAGTTTACGATAATTTAAAAATTGAAAAATATTCATTGATAAAAGAAGAACTATTAGACGGATTAATAGGAAATTGGGAAGGTACTTTAAAAGATAAAAAATATAATACCGATAATATAGATTTAAAAGTAGTTAAAATTGCAAATGATAGTGTATTTGGTTATACTAAAATGCCTGAAGGTGGTGGCAAATATCGTAAAATGTATTTTGGAGGCAAAATAGAAATTACAAATGATGACTGGTCAATTTATCCAGAGATTTTTGCTAAGGAAACAGATGATAGTACTTTTAAAAAATATCCAACCAATCCATATCTTTTAAATTTTAAATATTTAAAGAAAAAAATCAAAGGTTCTTTAATAGTATCAAATATATCTTTAGATCTTGAGCTAAAAAAGTCAAAAAGAATAAAACAACCAGCTGAAAATGTGAAATTAATTGATAGTAGGTTAACTAAATTGGAAATAGAAATTAAAAATCTGTCTGAATTATACGATGAGACATTACATAATGGTAGGTTAACTCCATATTCAACTATTAAAAAAGCTAAAGAACAAATGGTCTATATTGTTGATTGGATGAAAAATAATCCCATCCCAAGTGATTCTAACTTATTAACTAAAGAACAAGATGAGAGGATGACTAATATTGAAAATATTATGCTTCTCTATAGGGCAAATACAAATCTTCAAAATCTATTGGGGAATTAAATAAAAAAATATAATATCGTAGGCGGTTTTTTGTGATTATAATACTTCCTTTATATAATATAAACACCAACGAATACCATTTAATCATTAATAATTGGAAGAAAGCCAAAGAATAAGCCTCAATACAGAGTAAATTGTAACGGTTAGAGGTATATATGTTGAAATTTACTTAAATATTATTCTCTTTCCTGTAATTTTATTTTTTTGAATTGAAAAGATTTAGTAACGATAAAAAACAATCACTACAACTATATTACAATTTGAATACTAGTGCTTGAAATAAGCTCAAAACTGCTATTAATGACTTGAAGGAGAACTTTTATGTAGAAAAGTTTAGAATAAAAGAAGTGACTTACCTTAGTACTTCATAGTACTTCATACTATGTTACATCCCCACACTAAATACAACTACTAATAAAACACATATATTCAAAGAAATTACAATACGATATTTGTCTATTTTAATAAGATTTGAAAGACTTAATGATTAATAATAACTTGTATAAGTTGATGATATTTCTATGCTAAACGTACTGATTTTAGATTTTAAAAGGTGTATGTTAATAATGATTCTAAATTAATACTCTGTTTTAAAAGTTAATGATAATTGATTATATTAGTTCATTCAAAAATTGCAACAATTACTTGAACACATTTCCATTTTATGTAGTAATTATTTTTTGAATTTAATGGAATAAAAATAACTAAAATCTATGGTTATCTAGAAATCATAAATGATTAACAGTAGGTCTATAATAGATTTAACAAGTTGGCAACAAGCACGAAAAAAATTAAATGAAAAATTATGAAAAATATTGATAATATAAGATTGCCTGAAACTTTAACAAAAAATGGCTTTTCACATTCTGACAAAGAAGAAGATCAGATTGATAAAACCAAATTAGAGCATATCATTCGATTTATAGAAATGTGGTTTGATAAAACGAAATCTATAAATAAAAAACAATCGAGTTATGGATTAAAACATCTTGTTGAGAGAAATATTGATACTTATGTTTCAAATGGAGAATTAATCGCTTCAATGATTATTTGTGACTACAAATACAAAGTTGATGGGATCAATTGCTATTTTAATGTAAACACCAACAATGTAAAATAACTAATTGAAATAGTAATTCAGATTAAAAAATTATGGAAAGAGAAATTAGAGAAAAATTAATTGAACTTGCTAGAAATAAAACTCCTTGGAGTTATTCTCAACTAAATGAACAATTATTGTTAGGTTTAAATTTTAAAAACGATTATGATAGAAATCTGATTGGTGAATTTCTTGGTGATATTTCAATGCACGAATATCAAAAAGGAAGACCTTTATTAAGTTCATTAATAATACATAAATCAAGTGATAGAGAACAAGGAAATGGTTTTTATAAACTTTGTAGTGAAATTTACGGAAAAAAATGGGAAGATTTAAAAGCTGATAAAGATTTTGAGTTGGAAAGAATGAAAGAGTGTTATTCTTTTTGGAAAGATAATGAAAATTACAAAAAATATAAAAATGATTATTAAGCCAGTTGACAACAATGGGTATAATTTATGCTTACTTTTAAACTAAATTTAAACCGACAAACATTCAATAAACAATTTACTACGTCCGAAAAATCTCCGATTTTCCAGTCGCACAAATCTTAATACGAAACCGTTAACTACAAGCACGAAAAAAAATAAAAGAAAAAGATAAAAAATGGCAATACCTGAAAATCAGCTTTCAACTTGGTCAAATCAAGGAGCTACAAAAACATCTCAATTAACTTACAATTCAATTAAAACTTGTATTGATGGTGTATCTTGGAATAGTGATGTTAAATACAATATTTACCTTCAAGGTTCTTATAAAAATTATACAAATGTTAGAGCAAACAGTGATATTGATGTTGTCGTAGAATTTACAACTGTATTTTATTCAAATAAAAATGAACTTTCATCAACTGAATTAGATGATTTCAATGAAGTCTTTGATGATGGAAAATATTCTCTAGATGATTTTAGAACTGCTATTATTAAATCGTTAAATGATTATTATGGAGAAAAAAACATTGATATTGGAGATAAAGCAATTCGAGTTGATGGATTCAATGGAAGGTTAGATGGCGATGTTGTTTGCTGTGCATCATATAGAAATTACAGATCTTTTAAGAAAAATAAAAAAACTGATTATATCGAGGGAATTACGTTTTGGGGAGATGAATCAAATGACCAAATCATAAATTTCCCTAATAAACATTTTAAGAATGGAGCTACAAAAAACTCCAATTCAAATTTAAATTTTAAATCAACAGTTAGAGTAATTAAAAACATTAAAGCTAAACTGATAGAAAACAATCAAATCACAAAAGATGAGTGTCCTTCATATTATGTTGAATGTCTTGCTTACAATGTTCCAGATAAAGCTTTTAAAGAAGCCAATTATTCTTCCATAATATATAATGTGCTAAAATATTGGGAAGACAGTATAGAAAATGACAATTTAGAAACATTTATTTGCCAAAATAAAGTAATCGATTTATTTGGGAAATCTGAACAACAATGGTCTATTAAAAATGCTAAAAAGTTTATTAACGAGAGTATAAAATATTGGAATGATTATTAAAATGGAAAAAGAGAATTTTAACATATTAGTTTTAGATGGAGGAGGCTCAAAAGGTGTCTATACTTTAGGGATATTGAATGAATTAGAACAAAAATTAGGAAGCACATTAGATAACCACTTCAATTTAATATACGGAACAAGTACAGGTTCTATTATTGCTGCATTATTGGCATTAGGAAAATCTGTTAAAGAAATTAAGGAATTATACTTTAAGTTTATTCCACAAATTATGTCACAAGGAAATAAAACAAAAAAAAGTAAAAAGCTAAGTGAGTTAGGAGAGGAAATATTTGGTGATTTAAAGTTCTCTGATTTTAAAACAGATATAGGAATTGTTGCACTAAATTATGATACACAAAACCCTTTAATTTTTAAATCTAGTATAAACCAAGCCCACGGTATGCAACATTCTTTTCTACCTGGATTTGGATGTACAATATCAGATGCAGTTCAAGCATCTAGTTCTGCATATCCCGTTTTTGATTTGAAAATTATAAATACTGAAAATCAAGGAAAAATAAATGCTGTTGATGGAGGTTTTATTGCAAATAACTCAACTTTATTCGCTTTAATTGATGCAGATAAAGCTTTTAATATAGAAAGAGCGAATATTAAAGTTATTAGTGTTGGCACTGGGAAATTCGTTGAAAAACCAATGAAAGGATTTGTTAAATATTTAAAATATTTTAAAATAACAAAGTTTATAGAACGGATATTACTTTCTAGTACGAATACAAATGTTATTCTATCCAAACTTCTATATAAGGATATAGATATTGTAAGAGTTAATGATTCATTCAATGAACCAGAATATGGAACTAATATGACTGAAAAAGATATAAAAAAACTTGAAAAATTATATCAATTAGGGCGCACTTCATATGCAAATAAAGAGAAAGAATTGAATAAGATATTTGAATAAAAGCCAGCAGGTACAATGCATAAAAAACGCTAATGAAAATTGATAAAGAAAAGCAAAAATCGATAATTCAGGATTGTTTAAAGGAAGGACTTAAAGTTATAAGAAAACAAAAGAAAGAAGATAAGGGAAGAGACTGGAATTGGACATTCGAACATCACAGTAAGTTTCCAACTATGAGTTTTAAGGATAATGGACTACCTTCATTTTTTTTGAATGACTATTTTAAAATTGACTATTCAAAATTCTTAACAAAAGACAAAAAATATTTAGAAATTAAATCGTGGAAAAAATATTACGATTTTATTGTCGAAAACAAAGAATTAAGAGAATATTTTGAAATTGTTGAATATAGTCCTTTGATGAAAACTGTATCTAAAGATACGTTAGAGTTTTATAGTCATATTTACACATACTTTTTTCTTGCTGATTTTGTAGATTCATTTATTCATTTAAATTCTTTAAGATTTAACAATAGGGTTTTTACTCAACTATTTGAAAAGTATTATAATTCTATAACAATAAACAGGTTAGAAATTATTATTGTTGTTCCAATTATCTTCTTAACTTTTGACTTTGATGAATTTAAAATTAGTGAAACTATTTCAATAAAGAGAATTGAAGAAGAAATTCAATTATCCAGAAATAATAGACAGAAATATAATTCATCGGCTCACGACAGTGTTATTGGAGCAGCTACACATGCATTTTATCTAAATAATTGGTTTATTGATAACAATAAGAAAACTCAAAGGGATAATAACCTTATTGATATTAATGCGTTTGATAAACCAAAAAGAATTATAGAAAATTTGTTTGCATCATTAAGGCTAGTTTTAAGTAATGAAACAGGTTATTATCAAATTTTATCAATTCCTGTAAATTGGCAGTACAATGGTAAAGCTGAATTGCCAGAGATTTTTGTCACATCTAAAAAAAAATATCCTGATAAGTTTGAAAATTATGGTTGGAACAATTCAATTCCCTTAATAAATAAAGCTCAATTACTTAACTTAAATAGTCTATTTGAAAAACTATCTAATGACTATTTTTCATTAGCAATTAAGAGATTAAATTCTGCTTTTATAAGGAAAAATGATGAGGACTCTATAATTGATATAACAATAGCCCTTGAAAGCTTATTAACAAATGATTCTAATTCAGAAATTACTTACCGATTATCAACAAGAGTTGCACAACTATGTAAATTGAAACAGTTTAAAGATTATAGTACACAACAAGTATTTAATTTCTGCAAAAAAATATATAGTTATAGAAGTGCAGTCGTTCATGGAGATATAAAGCGTATTAAGAAAACACGGAAAATAATAATAGAAAAATCGAAAGAGATTGAGATAATTGAAATATCTACTGATTTACTAAAACATATTATAATTGTTATGATGGAGAATAATATTTCAAGTACAAAAGAAATTGACGAATTAATGATGAAAAAAGCACAGCACCCAACAAAGAACTGAGTTAAAAAAAATAAATTTAAACATAGGGGATTACGGTTTTAAATCAGTAACCTTCCTTACACTAACTCATTGTGCATCATACCTGAACAGAACTTAAAACAAATAAAAATACATGAAAAGCAAACTTGAAAAACTATTTGTTTTTTTAAAAAATAATAGAAAATATAATAAAGATTTACAAACTCGATATTATAACTCAATTATTGAACCTCAAACGAATACATTTGAAAAAATAGTTTCTTTACTCTACCATATTGCAAATACACAAAGTCAACCTAAAATTGACAATCTTGCTACTTTCTATCAAAAAATTTATTATCATAAAGAATTACTTAATTCATTTAATGATTTTTTAAGTGTTATAAATGAGAATAGGAATACAACGACAAATTCAAATTACAAAGAACTTTTTGAGGGTATGAAAAGTCAAAATGGTTGGGGAGATAAAACTTCTGCTCTTTTCACTAAAACCATTTATCATTTACATAATAACGAATATCCTGAAAAATTAAAAATATGGAATGATGCACCGACAAATTTGGACACTAATGATTTGTTTTATCTTCCAGTTGATACTGTAATAATAGCGATTTTCAAAAAAATAGATAGTAATGAAAAATGGACATTTAATAAAGTCAATAAAATAATCAAAGAACATTACAAAGGAAAAGATATTGAGATTTGGGACGATTTATGGTTTTGGGGATTTATTACTCAAGTTGGTTCAGGAGTAAACCGAGAAATGGAATGGAATTTAAATAAATACTGGACATTAAGAGAAAGCGATAAAAATCCAAAATCTATATGTGAAATTCAAAAGAAATCAGAAATATTCTTGAATATATTTAACTAAAAAATAACGAAAGGGTAACACTGCATATAATTTATGCTTAGATTTAAACTAAAAATTGAACAACAAACATTCAACAATCGATTTGCTATGTCCAAAAAAATAGGACATAATAATCTGTTGCACCCAATGCAATAAAAAATAATTTCAGAATTAAATGATAGATTCTATGATTTTATTCGTAAAAAATAACATTACTGGAAGATATGAAAAAGGTTTGCAAGAATTGTGGAATAAAAGAATTTCCATATTATTATAAAAGACTTTGTCAAAAATGTTATAGTCAGCAAATCGAAAACGGTTTAGCTCAACAAATAAATATAAAATCAGACTTTCTTATTAATGAATATTTAATTAAAAATAAATCTATTCGAAAAATTGCTTTAGAAAATAAACTTACTGCAAGTAAAATAAAAAAATATTTATTCCTATACAGAATACCAATAGAGAGAAAGAAAAGGTCATTTAATGAAAAAATATTTAGTAGAATGAGTGCTCAAGGTGCTTTTCTTTTAGGTTACATTTTTACCGATGGGGATTTACTATTCAACGAAAAAACAAATAAATATTTTTTAAGAATTTATAGCAAGCACATTTCTCAAATTGAAAAATTAAGGAAAATATTAAAAACAGACGCTAAAATTCAAGTAAGAGAACAAAAGAATTATGGAAATGTTGTTCAAACTAAAATTTATTTTATTCATATTGGAAATCAAATAATTATAAGTGATTTAATAAACTTTGGCTTAACGATTGAAAAAAACTTAAATGTTAAGTTCCCAAAGTTAGAAGTTAAATTTATAAAACATTTTTTAAGAGGTTGTTGGGCAGGAAGTGGAAACGTTACAATCTATGAGGATAGAGTTTTTTCTTCAATTGTTATTGGTTCGTATGAATTTATATGTAAAATTGAAAAACATTTATCTGAAAATGGATTAAAACCAAGGAAAATATATAAAAACAAATTAACAAAAAAACCATCCTATTTGATAAAATATGCTCACAGAGAAAGTGAAAAATTATATAACTATTTATATAAAGGCAAAACAAATTTGACAATATCTGACAAACAAGAAAGTATTTACAAAAATTATTATACAAGAATAGAATGCAATCAATACAAATAACGCAGGTGCAAATGGTATAATTTATTTAAACTCTATTTCCATGACTTTGCTTGGTAAGATTTGGCAACGACAAATCTAAATTACTATAACTATATTACTAATTGAATATTAACGTAGCAAATCAACTCATTACAGATGTTAATGACTTATTGGAGAACTTTTACACTTGTTAAAGTTGGGTTTTAATAAAAACGTAAAAGGCACTCACCTATTAGTACTTTGTATAATGTTACACTATTCCACTACCAACAACTTAACCACTTCCTACCATTAAAAGGACTACAAACTTTTAATGCAAGTAAAACCTTTACAACCTTTTTAATTATTAAATTTTAAAATAGCAATTAGTTTTAATAGCACAGAGAGTAAAACCCATTTGAAAAATTAAAACTTAGGGAGTAACAAATTTTTATGTTTTAAGCTAAAAGGTGAATATCTGATGTTTTTAGAATTAGACTTCCGAAACAAAATAAACTAACACCTTGTTGAACAGTGTATTAAGACGATTAAACCTTTTGTGATATTTTTTTATAATTTATATGAAAAAAATATCAAAACAAAAGGTAAACACAAATTACAGTACTGTTGCCTGCAGAAGAATTACAACGATTGACAAACTACAATTAAAATGTTATATAGGTGATAGTTTACTTAATTACAACAACATCACTAATAATATTACAATAGAAGAAATACCAAGTAAAGATGAATTTTCATTTGATAAAACTGATGAAAGGTTTTACAAGAATTATTTTAAAATTTTATACAAAAATGAACCTGTAGCAGTTATATTAAATAATACTAAGACTTACCAAGGCACTAATAGTCTGTTGATATTTTTAAACCATACTTTTTACAGCAATTTTAACGAGTTTTATAAGGAGTTGATTTACAATGATACATTGATTTTTAATGACTTGAAATTGTACAAGTTGGATATAGCTTTAGATTTAAATAAATGTTTTATGAGAAGGTTAAACTCCATTAATATTAAGAGATGCCAAAAAAAGATTTATTTGAAAAAAAACATGAAATTTAAAGAGTATGAACTTGAGCAGAGCTACTACATTGGCAGTAAACAGTACATTAATATTTACGATAAATTAAAACAATTAGAGAGTGTTACAAAGCCATACATTGAGGATTATTATTTGGGAAATGGCTTTAATTTAGACAAAGGAGTTACACGTATAGAGCTACGTATTGAAAAAAGAAAAGGAGGTTTTATTGAGAGAGAACTGTCGAAGGTTGATATTGACAAATTAACCGATAACAAATATATAAGTGATATTTCAAATAATATTTTTGATAAAAAGTTGGTGGTTGTTTACAGGGGGAAGGAAAATATTAATAGAGGAAGGCGTAATAACGAGAAATTAATAAATATTGATTTTACTTATGATGCTGATGTTATAAACTATACGGATTACATTTATAAGAACAAACCTAGTGTAAAAACAATTAAAAGTGATATAAAGAAAAGCTTCTTTAATTGGATGCGTCTTGGAGGAGGAGATATTGAAAGTGATTTATATGTAAATATAATGGAGTTTGTTGAAAATTATAGGTTGGAAAGGTGGTTTAATAATTTTATAAACAATACAACAAGTTTGAACCGTGAATATAGGGTTTATATTAAAAAATATTATAAATAAAAACGATGAATTTGAGCAATTGTAACTGGCTTTTCTGAGTTGTAGGATATTTTGTATTACCATTCAAGAAAACTACAGCATAATAGTTATAAATAACTTTAAAGACAACACTATTACTTAGTACTACTGCACTTTATTTATTGAGCACTAAAAGGAAAAATAAATATTAAAGGAAAGTTATTTTTATGAATGTAACAAGCTGAATTTTGGATTTAGTAAGCTTATATAACCTTCCTTTTACAATACGAAATAACTACTTAAACACCTTATAATCAATTGTTTTAATATTTTACATCAATGTGTTTTAAAGATGCTACACTTGCTTATACGACACTGTTGAATTATCATTTTCAATAATTTTAAAAATAATTTAAAACTTTTTGTCTTTTGTTTTTTTAATAAAGCAACCAGCAATTTCAGGTTGGAATATTAATAAAATAAACAATTAAAAATTATGGAAGTAAAAGCAAACAACTTTTTTAAAACACAAGAACAAAAACCCAATGCAACAATTGGTAATAGAGGAATTAAATTTAAAAAACACGAAAAGAGTAAAATTAATTGGACAGACCATGCGTGGAATCCATGGGTTGGGTGCCACAAAATTTCAGAAGCCTGTAGAAACTGCTATATATATAGATTACTTAAAGAAAATTCCAGAACTGTAAATAGAACAACTAATAAAACTTGGCGAAAGCCTTACGAAATCGAAGAACCGAGTTTAATATTTGTATGTAATTATTCTGACTTCTTTATTGAAGAAGCAGACGAATGGAGAGATATGGCGTGGTTAGTAATGAAACAGAATCCAAGGCATACTTTTCAAATATTAACAAAAAGACCAGAACGTATTAAAGCGTGTTTACCGAGTGATTGGGGTAAAAATGGGTATGATAATGTGTTTTTGGGCGTTACAGTTGAAGATTCTACAAAAAAAGTGCTTAAACGATTAGATGATTTACGTGAAATTCCTGCAAAAATTAGATTTGTATCAGTCGAGCCTATTTATAAGGAATTCAATTTTACTAAAGCACAAGTTGAAGGTTTTGATTGGTTTATTTTAGGTGGAGAAACGGACTTTAAAAACGCAAGAGATTGCAAAGTTGAGTGGATTCATAGACTTGCAATTAAATTACTTTTTTATAAAAAGGCAGTTTTTATAAAGCAACTTGGTACTGTACAAGCTAAAAAACTAGGCTATAAAAGTTGGCATGGTGAAGATTGGGATGAGTTTGATGCTTATTTAAGAATTAGACAATTTCCAATTGCAAGAGAGCCAAGAAATATAAAACCAAAAACCAAATAATATGGTTGTAATAATAAAGGTGTTTAAACCACCATAGCCAATACTGGTAATTAGTACAAATGGTGATTGCAACTTCGGAAGAACCTTGCACCACTGACCAAAACCAGTTAATTTTAAGAGAGACTGGCAAAAATAAATCCGTATAAGGATGAAAAATATAGAAAACAAAGGAAATACACAGTTTATAATGATGGACACAGATGCACTTGATAAACTAATACATGAAGTGATAACTACAGTTAAAACAAAAATAAAAACTAAACCCGCAGATTGGATTGATGAGGCTAAAGCAAAGGAGCTGTTAGGTGTTAGTAGTAAGAGTACAATGCAGCGTTTTAGAGACGAGGATAGGGTAATATATAGTGCAGTTACCAAAAAGAATATTATGTACAGCAGGGCCAGCATCTTACGGTATATGAATACTAAATCTAATAAACAATATGTATAGAGATATTGAATAAGTGACCCTGCACTACTTGTGCAATGGTAATAAAAAAATAAATTTAAAAAACAGATGGCAACATTAAAATATATAATTAATAAAAAACCCAATAAAAATGGGAAGCACTACATTTACCTCAGGGTAATACACAAAAGAAAACCAACGTCTATAAAGACAGGTATTGAAGTATTATTAGACGAATGGGATTCTAAAACTGAGAAGATTAAAAAAATTAAAAATGGGACTCCCAATATTGTAAAATTAAATTTTAAACTAAGCAAATTTTCGATAAGGATTAGCGAAGCTATTGATAAAATTGAATCCGAAGGAAAACTGCATCTATTGAATGTCACTCAACTAAGAAAAATAGTAATGGGCAACCAAGAAAAGGAATCTGTATTTAATTTTTGGGAGAGGTTTATCAATGAGATTAAACATTTTAAATCATTAAATACCAAAATAGCATATGAATGCAGTTTTAAGTCGTTCAAAAAATTCAGAAAGAATGAAGATTTATTTTTCGAAGAATTGGATTACAGTATATTGTGCAAATATAAGAAATGGTTCATTGATAAAAATGTAACAACCAATGGATATAGAGGAAAATTAACCAATCTTAAGACTATTTTTTATGAAGCCAAAAAGCATAAAATTTTCACAAATGAATTGGATCCATTTTTACATTTTACAATTGAAAAAACACCTCCAAAGAAAAAGGCACTTACAAAAGAGGAAATGGAACGAATAATTCATTATAAAGTTGATGAAAATTCATATCTAGGAAAGGCGAAAAATATTTTCTTAATTTCATATTATGCGTGTGGAATACCATTCGTTGATTTAGTAAAGCTGAAATATGAAAACATTGATAACAATTTCATTCAATACAATAGAAGCAAAACTAAAACTGCAATTACAATACCTTTAATTCCAAAGCTAAAAGTTCTTTTAGAAAAGCATTTAGCTTTAAATAGTAATAAAGAGTATATTTTTCCATTTATTACAACTGAAGAACCAAAAAAGTTTCGCAAACAATATTTAGTTGCTCAACGGCACTATAATTATTCGTTAAGTGTTCTTGGTGAGAAATGCGGATTAAAAAAGAAATTGACTCCGTACAAAAGCCGTCATACTGCGGCCACCTTAATGATTAATGAATATAAAATTCCAATACATGTTGTAGCAGCATTGTTTGGGCATAGTAGTACTAGAATGACTGAAACATATGTAGATTCCATTGATAAAAGTCAATTGTCGAATTATTTGAAGGTTATTTAGCGGTTTCAATCAATACAGAGGTAAATTAAGTTGTATTTTAATTAGTATTTTTAAAAAAACGGCAGTTATTTACTTATAGCTTAAACGATAGCAGGATATGAACCCCTGCTATTTTTTTGTTAATTTGACAAATAGTTGAAGTGGTATTCACTTTAGAGTAAAGTTAATAACTTTTAACTAACAAAATTCACTTTTATTTCAATTTATATAGTTCTATTTGTAATTTCTAGACGATATAAAACTATATAGTGTAAGGTATTAAACCTTACTAATATCATTAGTAAATTTAATAGTTAAATATACATAAAATTATTTTTGATTGTTTAAAATTAGATTGAAGTGAATTTTAATGAAATATCACTTTTCATAAACTTTTTAAATGCTAAATTTGTTGCAGTTAATTATCTCAAAAAT
>Ga0209345_10003949_pt1 | contig 14719 bp, 8 predicted proteins | sample Cruoilmetagenom7_FD_187294 | JGI IMG/M metagenome (GOLD analysis project Ga0209345, IMG submission 187294) | Oil polluted marine microbial communities from Coal Oil Point, Santa Barbara, California, USA - Sample 7 (SPAdes) (version 2) | ecosystem: Environmental > Aquatic > Marine > Oil seeps ... | reverse complement strand
GGAATTGATGCCTTCATCCTGCCGACCGTGCCGACCGTGGCCCCCTTGATCGCCGAGGTCGAGGCCGATTTCGACCGGCTCAACGCGCTGATGCTGCGCAACCCATCTGCGGTGAACTTCCTTGACGGCTGCGCCGCGACCGTTCCGATGCAGCGGGCACAGCGGCTGGCAACCGGGCTGATGATCTTTGCCCCCGGCGGTCGGGACTGGGCCGTCCTTGGCATGGCGCAGCGGATCGAAGCGCTGCTGGATTCGTGACCGATCCCCTGATCTGGGGGGCATTCGCCATCCGCATGGCAGGCACGGCCTTTGTTGTGATCGCGATTTCATGGATCGCGGTGCGGCTGGGGCCAAGCATCGGCGGTGTGGTCGTGGGCCTGCCTATCGTGCTGGCGCCGGGTCTGGGCTTCATGCTGCTGGATCAACCCCCCGGTTTCGTCGCCGGTGCGGCGGCGGGTGCCTTGTTTTCCCTGTCGGCAACGCAAGTGTTCCTTCTGGCCTTTGTCGCCCTGTCGGGCACCACGGGGCCATTCCTCTCGGTCGCGGGGGGTGCGCTGGCATGGTTGATACTGGCGCTACCCCTGAGCCTTCTTCCGCATCCACCACTTGTGGGGGCGGTCCTGTTCATGGCCGTCACGCTGGCGGCGCGGCGGATCGGGCGGCGCTGGGTGTCGGGACAGGATGCCAAGGCGGCGACTTCGAACTGGGGGCTGCTTGTCCTGCGCGGCCTGCTGGCCGGGCTCCTGGTGGGGGGCGTCACACTGGGCGCATCGGCGTTGGGTGCCGGATTTTCCGGCGCGCTCATGGCCTTTCCCATCGGCTTCACCGTCATCGCGATATCGCTGCATCTGGACCATGGCGGCACCTTCGCAGGGCAAACCGCCTATGCGGGGCTGGCAGGGCTTGGCAGTCTGGCCACCTTCTGCCTGTGTCTTGCCTTGTTGCTGCAGCATCTTCCTGCGGGTCTGGCCTTTCTGCTGGCGCTGGCGGCATCGGTTCTGGCTACACTGGTGATGACCACGCTGGCCGGTCGCACCCGTCCGGGGCAGGCTTGACATGGCGCGCGCCGGGGTGCTGGCTGGAGGCTGCGTTTCCCTGAAAGGGCCGGAGTCATGGTAGATTTCAAGGGGCTTGAGACATTCCTCTGGGTAGCCGCCCTTGGCAGTTTCCGGGGCGCGGCGCAGAAGCTGAACACGACGCAACCTGCCATTTCGCACCGCATCGCCCAGCTTGAGGCCGAGGTGGGCGCGAAACTCCTGACGCGCGAAAGCCGGAACGTCGCCCCCACGCTGCGCGGGCGGCAGTTGCTGGTCTATGCCGAGAAAATCCTCGCCATGCGGGCCGAGATGCTGGCCAGCTTGCGCGACGCCGAAGCCGTGCGCGGCGTGATCCGTCTGGGCGTGGCCGAAACCATCGTTCACACATGGCTGCCCGATTTCATCAAGGAAGTGCACCGCATCTATCCCAACCTGTCGATCGAGATCGAGGTGGACATCTCCCCCTCTCTGCGTGCCCGCCTGCTGGCGCAGGAAATCGACATTGCCTTCCTGCTGGGCCCCCTGTCCGCGCCGCTGCTGCGCAACCGACTGCTGTGCGAATACCCAGTCGGTTTCATCGCCAGCCCCGCGCTCAAGGTGCCCAACCCGGCCAATGTGCGCGATCTAGCGCGGTTCCCGCTCATCACCTTTGCGCGCAAGACACAGCCCTATGAGCAGGTGAAATCCCTGTTCAACCGGCCCTACCTGCCGCCGATCAATCTGCATGCCAGTGCCTCGATGGCCACCGTGGTCCATCTGGCGACCGAAGGGATCGGCATTGCCGTGATCCCCCATGAATTGGTCGAAGCGGAACTGCGCGACGGCAAGCTGGAGCGGATCCAGACCGAGGTCACGATGCCACCCCTGTCCTTCTGCGCAAGCTGGCTGGAAAGCCCGGATACGCTGGCCGTAGAGCTGGTGGTCGAGATCGCGGCGCGGATGGCCAGCACATGGAACGACCCCGAGGCGGCGGCCTAGTCGTCGCCTCCCGTGGTCCGTGTCGTCAGCTTCACCCCTTCTGCGATCCGTGCGCCGGGATAGGCGACGACAGCCTGCCCCTCGGTGACGCCAGCGACGACCTGCACCCAATCGGCGGTCATGCGGCCAGTCTCGACAGTCTGCACCGCCGCACGCCCGTCCTGCGCCACGAACACGGCCCATTTCCCATCCTGCCGGAACAGCGCCGCGCGCGGCACTTGCAGAACAGCAGCGTCCGACCAGACGACCAGCCGGACATAGACGCGGTAGCGGTCGCCCAACCCGATACGCCCCTCGGGCGGGGTCAGGATATCAAGCGCAAGGCGCACGCGCTGCTCCTCGATCCCCAAAGCCGAGATGCGGGTGAAGGCCGAAGGCTCGATCCTGCGCACCTCGGCCTCGATCACGCCCGCGCCACCCCAGCGTTCCACATATGCGCGCGTGCCGGGGCCGATCCCGATTGTGTCGGCGGACAGCAGATCGACCTCGATTTCCAGATCCTCCATATCCCCGATGCTCAGCAGCGGGCTTCCTGCCTGCACCAGCCTTGCGTTCAGATCGGACACCTCAAGCACGGTGCCGGAAACCGGCGCGGTGATGCGGATGCAGCAATCGGCGGGCGCGCGGGACGGATCCTGCGGCGCAGGTCCCATCAGTTGTGCGCGAGCACGATCCAGCGTGGCGCGGGTCAATTCAAGCTCGGCCTGCGCCGCCTCCCGCGCGGCACGACCCGATGCGGCGGCCTGTGCGCTGTTCTCCAGCATGGTGACCGAGACGATGCCACGCGCCGCCAGAGTCTTGCTGCGCGCGTATTCCGCCTCGAAATGCGCCAGCTCGACCTCGGCGCGGGCCAGTTGCGCCTCGGCCAGACGCACGGCGGCTTCGGCCTCGTTTACCGAGGCTTCCGCCAGGCTCCGCGCGCGGGCATCCAGAAACGCCGGTTCTGCGGGCTGGATCACGGCGATCACAGTCTCACCTGCGATCACGCCATCACCCACCTCGACAGGAGAGCGGGTGGTATTTCCGGTCACCGGGGCCGTCACCTGCCACGGGTCGCGGATGCGGGTGATACCCTCGGCGGTCACGGTCACTTCCATCGGGGCCACACGCGCCGCAACCAGATCGACAGGGACGGGCTGCGGCAGCAAGGCCCAGACCAATGCGCCGATCACGGCAAGACCGACCACTGCGGCTAGGATCATTCTGACAAATCGCGCCATGGTCATTCCTTCTGTTTGAGAGCCGTTACAATGTCGATCCGGTCCAGCCTGCGCCGTACCAGCAGAACCGAGACAAGCGCCGTCGCAAGGACCGTCAACGCCGATTGCGCATAGGTGGCTTGCGAGATGACCAGCGGCAGGCTGATGATGTCAGTGGAAAATCCCTGCGTCATCAACCGCGCAAAGCCGTATCCCGCGACCCAACCCACCGGGACGGCAACCAGGGTCAGCACCATCTGTTCGGCGACCAGAACATAGCCGACCTCGGCCCGACGAAATCCCAGAACACGCAGACTGGCCAGTTCATGCGCGCGCTCGGCCAACTGGATGCGGGCGGCGTTGTAGACCACGCCGATGGTGATCAGCATGCCCAGCGTCGAAAAGATCAGCGTCATCGTGATCAGGCTTTCGTTCATCGTCGCCTCCATGGCGCCGCGCACGTCCGACCACAGGGTAAAGCCCGCCACGGCCGGGGTCTGCTTGATCTGGGCCTGCAAGGCGGGCAGGTCATCGGTGTCGATCGCCAGATGCAGCATGTTCACTTGTGGTGCCTGGTTCATCAGCGCGAAAAAGGCGTCGCGGTCCATCTGCACATCCTGCCCCATGCTTTGGCGAATGATACCTGTGACCGTTGCGTCCCACGGCGCGCGCGGCGGTGCCAGCATCTCGATCCTCGCGGTATCCCCAAGGCGCAAGCCCAGATCATCCGCCAGCGCCTCGGGCAGGGTCACACCGCTTTCCGGCAGGGGCACGGGCGTGCCGGTGCCGTCCAGCACGCGGGTCAGTCGCGCCTCGGGGTCGCGGGCCATCAGGCTGACCAGCTTGGTTGCAGGTCCATGGCTTATCCGGATCGGGGCAGCATAGACACCCTCGGCCAGCAGAACGCCGGGCAGGGACAGCGCGTCCAGTTCTGCCCGGTCATTCACGGCATGGTGCAGCAGAACCGTGGCGTCCTGTCGGTTCGCCTTGTCGAAGATATCCTCCATCACCACGACGATGATGTCGAAGGTCACGAAAGACGCAACCAGCACCGCTACCGAGCCCGCCACGCCGAACAGGGTCACCGCCGCGCGCCCCGGCCAACGGCTCAGCGACCGCAGGATCATCATCGTGGTCTGGCGCAGGCCAAGGGCGGCCCCCAGATCGCCCACCCAGCCGCGCCGGAACGCCGGGGGGGCGGGCGGGGACATGGCCACCGCCGGTTCAAGGCGCACGGCCGCAGCCACCGCACGGACCGCCCCGATCACGACCGCCGCCAACGCAAGCAGGGCCGATATCACCATCGGTGCCGCACCGGGGCGATAATTCAGCCATGGAAAGCGGAAGTACTCGGTATAAAGGGCCGTCATAGCGTGACCCAGCCACCAGCCCATGCCCCAACCGATCAACACGCCCAGAACCCCGATGCCGATTGTCATCTTGAGGTAGTGCAGGACAATCTCCCGCGTGGAATAGCCGATGGCCTTGAACAGGCCGATCTGCTGACGTTCCAGCGCGATCAGGCGACCCAGCACCATGTTCACCAGAAAGGCGGACACGATCAGGAATATGGGCGGCAAGACCCGCGCCATCGCTCCAAGCTGCGTCAGCTCGCCCTCGATAAAGACATGCGACATCTGACGGTCACGACCATAGGCGCCGGTGCCGCCGAAGGGGGCAAGCAGCCTGTCCAACGCGGCGATCACGGCGGGCTCATGCGCCCCGCGCGACAGGCTCAGGGTCAGGTCATTGAACGCCCCCTCAAGGTCCGTCGCTGCCGCCGCCGCAGGTTCACGCATCCAGATCAGGCCGAAATGCCTGTCATCGGGCATCATCGCACCGGGACCGATCGTGTAGATATATTCAGGTGACAGCAGATGCCCGGTCACCACAAGGTCGCGCAGCCGTCCGTTCAGCACGGCGCGGAACCTGTCGCCGGGGCGCAGTCCGTTGGCCTGTGCAAAGGGTTCCGACAGCGCGACCTCATCGGGCTGCAACGGATCGGGCAATCGTCCCGCCCGCAGCAGCGGCAGGTTCAGCGCCGGTTCACCCAAGGCTGGCAATGAGATCACGCGGGCCGAGGCGGGCTCGGTCATCCCCTCAAGATCCAGCATCGCGGTAAAGACGATCCGCGCCTCGACCTGCGCTACGCCGTCTATTGCCGCGATCCGGGTCAGCAATCCCTGCGGGGCGCGCGTGGCGCTGGCGAAGACATCGGCAAAGCGGTGTCGCTCGTAATAGGCGTCGCGCGTTTCGGTCAGCGACCGTTGCGTGCCCGTGGACAGGACCAGCACCATCACGCCACAGGCCAGCACCAGCGCAATGGCCAGAACCTGTGCCCAGATCGCGCGCAGGTCGCGCAGCACCTTGCGGTCCAGCGCGCGCATCACCAGCTGACCTCGGACGGGGGCATCGGAGATGGGTTTTCCTCGACCCGCGCGATCCTGCCATCGGCCATATAGATCACCCTGTGCGCAATCCGGCGGATCGCGGCATTATGGGTGATCAGCGCGGTCGTGGTGCCCAGATCGCGGTTCACCTCGACCAGCGCCTCAAGCACGGTGATCCCGGTCTTGCTGTCCAGCGCGCCTGTCGGTTCGTCACAGAGCAGGATCTCGGGTCGTTTCGCGATGGCGCGGGCGATGGCGACGCGCTGCTGTTCCCCGCCCGAAAGCTCCGAGGGAAAATGATCCAGCCGCGCCGACAGCCCGACACGCTCCAGCGCCTCTTCCGGGCGCATGGGCCTGTCTGCGATCTCGGTGACCAAGGCCACATTCTCGCGCGCGGTCAGGCTGGGCACCAGATTGTAGAACTGAAAGACAAAGCCCACATGGGCGCGCCGAAAGGCGGTCAGTCCCGCATCGCCAAGCGCGGTCAGATCCTGATCGCGGAACATGACCCGCCCAGATGTCGGATGATCCAGCCCGCCAAGGATGTTCAAGAGCGTGGATTTCCCCGAGCCGGACGCCCCCAGAAGAACCACCACCTCGGATTCGTAAAGTGTCAGCGACACACCTGCCAGCGCGTGAACGGCGACGGGACCGGAACGATAGACCTTCGTCACCTCATCCGTTGTCAGAATGGGCAAGCCGTGGGACGGGACCTGTGTCATGCCATCAGGCTAACACAGGCCTCCGTCCTCAGGATTGATCTGCCGCAAGGCGGGATGGCCCCTTACGCGAAGATGAAATCCTCGGCTGTCAGGGCCGATGCGTTCCCGTCAAACAGGAGTATCTCATCCGTGGTGCCTGTCGCGCGGATCACCGCGTAATTGGTCCATTGGGTGATGGTCAGGTCCGCGAAACTGTCCATCACGGCATGGTTGCGCAGGTCGATCTGATCGGTGCCCCGCACGAAGTCGCGGATCACGTCGCTGCCTGACCCGGTCGCAAAGACAAAGTCATCCGCCCCCGCCCCGCCGACAAGGAAATCCCGGCCCGCGCCGCCGATCAGCCGGTCGGCGCCATTGCCACCGAACAGCGTGTCATTGCCCGTCCCGCCGATCAGCAGGTCGTCGCCGGCGCTGCCGTCCAATGTCTGCGCCGCTGTCGCCCCGGTTGCGTCGATCGTGTCGTTGCCGATGAAGCCGTTGATCCGCTCGACCCCGGTCCACCCGCCGACCGCGATGGCAAGGCCGCCTGCTGCGCTGATCTGCGCGCGGTCCGCCCCGGTCGTGCCGGTGTCGTTGATCACATCGGCACCTTCCAGCATGTAGACATCCGATCCGTCGCCGCCGTCCAGGAAATCGCCGCTCTGGTTGCCGATCAGCGTGTCATTGCCTGCGCCGCCGAAGATGCTGTCAACGCCCGGCCCGCCCAGCAGCAGGTCGTTGCCATTGCCGCCGAAGATCGCGTCATCGCCATTGCCGCCGAAGATCGTGTCATTGCCGTTGCCACCGATCAGCCGGTCATTCCCATCCGCGCCTTGCAGCGAGAAGGCCGCGCCGTTGCCGCTGGCGTCGATCGTATCATTGCCGATGAAACCGCTGACCCGCTCGACCCCGGTCCAGCCGCCCACGGCAATGGCCATGCCGCCCGGCGCGCTGATCTGCGCGCGGTCGAAATCACCCGAACCGGTGCCGGTGTCATTGATAACATCGGCCCCTTCGATCATGTAGGTGTCGGACCCTTCGCCGCCGTCCTGCACATCCGCGCCCTGATTGCCGAACAGCGTGTCATTGCCCGCCCCGCCATAGAGCGTGTCAACGCCGGTGCCGCCGGACAGCTGGTCATTGCCCCCTCCGCCCAGCATCACGTCATCGCCGTCACCGCCGAACAGGTTATCCCGGGCATTGCCGCCGATGATGCTGTCGTTGCCCGCAAAGCCCTGAATGGTCTGCCCGGCGTTGGCCCCGGTCGCGTCGATCGTGTCATTGCCGGTAAAGCCGTTGATCCGCTCGACTCCGGTCCAACTGCCCACGGCGATGGAAAGGCCACCGGCCGCGCTGATCTGGGCACGGTCGGATCCAGTGGAGCCAGTGTCGGTGATGATATCCCCGGCCTCGATCATGTAGACGTCAGAACCCTCGTTCCCGTCCATGACGTCGGCCCCGGCACCACCGATCAGCGTGTCATTGCCGTCACCGCCAAAGAGCGTGTCGACACCATCTCCGCCAAGCAGTTGATCGTTACCATTCTCACCGTAGATTTCGTCATTACCGACCCCGCCGAACAGGGTGTCGTTGTTGTTGGTGCCATAGATCAGGTCATCCCCCGCCCCGCCTTCGATCGTCAAGGCGGTGGCGTAGCCCGTTCCAAGGATCACGTCGTTGCCGGTGAAACCCACCACGCGCTCAATCCCGCTCCAGCCATTCAGCCCAAGGACATCACCGCCCGCGTTGCGAATTTCGGCCCGGTCCGTGCCCGAGGTGCCGGTATCGGTGACCGTATCAAGACCGTCCACGATATAGGTGTCCGACCCCGCGCCACCGTCCATCAGGTCGAAACCCTCGTTGCCTTCCAGTAGGTCATCGCCCGCACCGCCGTAGAGCGAGTCATTGCCCTCCCAGCCATAAAGGCTGTCGTTGCCGGTTCCGCCGAAGATCTGGTCGTCACCCCCCATGCCGCCGAGGATATTGTCGGCGCCATTGCCCGTGATCGTGTCATTGCCGTCACGACTGCCGCGAATTGCCTCGATGCTGGTCAACGATTGGGTAAAGGTGACACCAAAGTAGGTGCCCGTGGCGACGCCTGTGTCGAGGTTCACGTTGACCGCACCCAGTCCCGGCCGGTCATAACGGACCGTATCCACACCTTCGCCACCATCGACGGTGTCATTGCCGCCCAATGTGAGAAAACGATCATTCCGGTCCGAGCCGATCATGATGTCGGCCAGCGCCGTTCCACCCAGTTCCAGCCGGCCAGCCCCATCGGCCAGGACATTGATCACATCAGCGCCGCCATAGCCGTCATTCGACACGATGCCGGTTGCAAGGTTTGCATTTATTCCTGTCAGGGCCGCTTCGTTGGCGCTGCTGCGGAAATCAATCCTGACGATGCCCGCGTTGGTCAGGTCCAGATTGTAGGTGTCGTTTCCTGCGCCTCCGAACAATCCGATCCAGCTGTCATCGACGGTCACGTCGAATGTGTCGCCGAAAGCCGTGCCAAAGATCGTCAGCCCGCCGGTCGAGAAGAACCCTGACTCCAGCGCATTGTTCACGTTCACAAGGGTATCGATTCCGAACCCTGTCTTCGCGATCGTACCGGTATTCGTGGTCGCATCGATCTCGACCAGAATCGGACCCGTGGTGATCTGATTGTAGTAAATCACCGAAAAGCCATCGACGATGTTCACGAAATCATAGGTGTCATTGCCGCCACTGGCAAAGCGCTGGTCACCGTTCACCGTATCCTCGACCATAATGATCAGATCATTCGACTGGGAGGAGAGGCTCTGGATATCCGTCGCGCTCAGTGTCGCGTTGTTGAACTGGAAGGACTCGACATCGAACCCGACAAGGTCCGCGCCGTCACTTGTCGTGATGCGCCAGCCGCCGCCTTCCTGCGCAAAGGTCGCGTCGGTGCTGTTGGCATTGATGATCACCGTATCGCTGCCGCTGCCGCCATAAAGCGTATCGTTGCCGCCGCCGCCGCGCAGAATGTCGTCGCCAGCATAGGCCGTGATCTGGTTGTCCAGACCGTTGCCGATCAGCGTGTCATCGCCATTCCGGCTTCCACGGATGCTTTCAACATTCGACAGCGTATGGGTGAAGGCAAGACCTTGATGGCTGCCCGTCGCCGTACCTGTTGCAAGGTTGACATTCACCGCCGTCACGCCGCTGCGGTCATAGCGCACCAGATCGAAGCCACCGCCTGCGTCCAGCGTGTCGTTCCCACCCAGAAGGATGAAACGCTCATTCGCGCCAGAGCCGGTTATGGTGTCGGTCAGGGCGGTCGCGTTGATCTCAAGCCGGCCCGCGCCAGTGGTCGTGTTGATCTGATCCGCGCCGCCGAACCCGTCGTTCGAAACGACCCCTGTTGTCAGGTTGACCGTGATACCGCTTGCAGCGTTCTGGCCGTCATGGCGTTCATAGGTCAGCCGCACGATGCCCATATTCGTGAGATCAAGGTTGAAAGTATCGTTGCCGCCGCCGCCGACGAATTCGATCCAGTCCTCGTTCACGGACGCCGTGAACGTATCGTTCTGGTTGGTGCCCGCGACGGCCAGTCCGCCCGAGCTGATCCATCCCGCTTGCAGCCCGGTGCCAAGATTGACAAAGCTGTCCGTGCCGACGCCTTGCTTGACGATACTCCCCGTCTCGGCTGTTCCGTCGAGGGTCACGTTGATTGGGCCCAAGGTCAGGCCCGCATAGTCCAGATAGGCATAGGTTTCGATCGCATCGGTGAAATCAATGGTGTCCGATCCGCCGCCGCCGGGAATATTGGCGAGGAGGCCTGGAAAGTCGGGGACAATGATGAAGTCGTCTTCCGAAATTACCACCAGAGGAACGCTGTCCATGTCGATGGTGTTGCCGGGGCCGGGATCATGTATCGGCGGGCCAAAGGAAATGATGCTTTCCTCGAAGGCCTGAAACTCTGACGCATTGGCGAATTCGGGCAGGGGTGTGCCGCCGATGGCGAAGACGTAGGTCGTGTCCAAACCGATAGCCACATCCTCAAAGGTGACCACGAGGATCGTCGTGCTTTGCGGCCCTGCCGCAGAAGGCCAGACGATTCCCTGGAAAAACTCCTCACTGGTTTCCAGCCTGTCGATTTCCTGACCGTCGACGAGCACGGACCCAAGGAAATTCTCATCGACTTCGATCTCTGTATCGCCATCGGGCGTGGACCCGATAATCTGGTAGGGCAGAAAGTTTTCATCGCCCAGCAACGCGACGCGGGCCGTTGTGGTTCTGGCGCTGACCAAAGTGAAATTGTCACTGATGGGATTGTACTGGTTCTCAATCACCAGTGTCCTGAGAATGTATGTCGTCATACCATTGAACCTTTAACCAAACCGAAAATTCGCACGACACCGTGCCGGAAGGGCACGCGCCTGTCTTGCACAAGCAGGATCAGGTTAACGAAAACACGTGCGACGGTCTGACGCAAATCTTTTTTTGCCCGGCGATTCTGCCAGCCAAAAGGGTCGGGGTTCAGGGCCGGTCGGGTTAGGATGATCCCGGTTCGCGGGATCGCCCCGTCAGGCGAAGATGAAATCCTCGGCTGACAGGGCCGACGCGGTGCCATCGAAGATCAGGATTTCATCGGCCGTGCCCTCTGCCCTGATCACCGCGTAGTTTTCCCACTGGTTGATGGTCAGGTCAGTGAAACTGTCCATCACGGCATGATTGCGCAGGTCGATCTGATCGGCGCCCCGCACGAAGTCGCGGATCACATCGCTGCCTGATCCGGTCGCAAAGACGAAGACATCCGCCCCCGCTCCGCCCACAAGGAAATCCCGGCCCGCGCCGCCGACGAGGCGGTCGGCGCCATTCCCGCCGAACAGCGTGTCGTCTCCCGCCCCGCCGATCAGCAGGTCGTCACCCGCGCTGCCGTCCAGCGTCAGTGCCGCTGTCGCTCCGGTCGCGTCGATCGTGTCATTGCCGATGAAGCCGTTGATCCGCTCGACCCCGGTCCAGCTGCCCACGGCGATGGCCACGCCGCCTGCCGCGCTGATCTGCGCGCGGTCGAAATCGTCCGCGCCGGTGCCGGTGTCGGCGATCACATCGGCCCCTTCGATCATATAGACATCCGACCCTTCACCGCCGTCCAGGAAGTCGCCACTCTGGTTACCGATCAGCGTGTCATTGCCTGCGCCCCCGAAGATGCTGTCGACGCCCAAGCCGCCCAGAAGCAGGTCATTGCCATCGTCTCCGAAGATCGCGTCGTCGCCATTGCCGCCGAAGATCGTGTCATTGCCGAAGCCCCCGATCAGAAGATCGTCGCCCTGGGCCCCCTGCAAGGAGAAGGCCGCACTGTTCCCGCTGGCGTCGATCGTGTCATTGCCGATGAAACCGCTGACCCGCTCGACCCCGGTCCAGCCGCCCACGTCAATGGCCATGCCGCCCGGCGCGCTGATCTGCGCGCGGTCGAAATCACTCGCGCCCGTGCCGGTGTCATTGATCACATCGGCCCCTTCGATCATGTAGGTGTCGGACCCTTCGCCACCATCCTGCAAATCTGCGCCCTCGTTACCGAACAGCGTGTCATTGCCAGTGTCGCCGTAAAGCGTGTCCGTGCCAGTGCCGCCCAGCAGTTGATCGTTCCCGCTCCCACCGATCAGCACGTCGTCGCCGTCGCCGCCGAAAACCGTGTCACGGCCAGCGTTGCCCATAATCGTGTCATCGCCCCACCCTCCGACGAGCAGGTTGTGTCCGCTGTTTCCGGACAATCTGTCCGCGCCAGAGGCACCGAAAAGCGAAAGATCCGAAATCCCCAGCAGGCTGGCCTCGGTGAAGCCCGACATCAGTCGCGTATTGACCGAGCTCAGCACATGGGTGCCGTCGACAAGATCCAGCTTGGCATTGCCATCCGAGGTATCCACCATGACGACGCCCCAAGCGGTCCCATTGCCAAGGCTGACGGTGACAGAGCTGCCCGCCTGGACGCCAAGCGCATAGCCCCCTGCTGCGGCTGTGGACACAGCACTGTCATCACTCCCGACGCTGCCCCATCTGCCCTCGCCGATGGAATAGAAGCCATCATCGTTCAGATCGTCGTAGAAAACGCCCGTCACGAAAACCTGCCGGCCCGATGATGCGAAGTTCTCCGTCAACATCGAGGCGTGATTGTAGCGCACACCATTCCAGGTGAATGGACCCGCGACCTGCGCCACGCCGATCTCCTGAAAAGAGCCTTCGAGGATGTTGCGACGATGCCCTGCGCTCAGGAACAGGCCCTCATGGTGTTCGGCGATCTTCTGATCAAGGTTGATCGGCGCGCTCGAGGCCGAGAACGCCAGATTCTCGCCGCTGCTCCAGCGGCCCGAGAACGTATATCCTGCGGCCTCGATCCGCTGGGTCACGCTGGACCCGTTCTCACCCGTATGGCTGAACCGCCCTGTGGCCAGCAACCATTCGGAATGCCCTTGGGCTGCAATCTCGAGGAACGCGTTCGGCGCAAGCACCTGTTTCTGGCTGGCGGTGATCGTGCCCGGAGAAAGGTTCTGATTCAGGTCGATGCCATATCGCTGCGCCTCGGACAGAGGATCGAGCCGGGCCCGGTTGACCAGTTCGATAAGATATTGTTCAGCAGCAGAAACCGTCATGCCCGTACCCTTTACCGTCACCAAAGATTCTTCTTGAACCAACGCAAGGCATGTCCCGGAAACCGGGCGCTTTGATGACCTGATCAGATCGCCAAAGAGGCAATTTCAGGTCCGGGTGAAGGGGAGGCGGTCAATTTGTCCGCACCGCCATGTGTGCAGAACAATGGTGACCCCGGCAGGACTTGAACCTGCAACCTGCCCCTTAGGAGGGGGCTGCTCTATCCAGTTGAGCCACGAGGTCACGCAAAATCGTCTTACCCCGGCTTGCGTGCTTGAACAAGACCGGCGCTTGTCGCAAGGTGGCGGCTATAGTAGCTTCAGGAACCTCCCGCGTGAGCCGCACCGATCATCGCCCGCTGACCTTGCGCGACGTATCCGAGGCCTCGGGCGTGTCCGAAATGACCGTCAGCCGCGTCCTGCGCAATCGCGGCGATGTGTCGGACGCCACGCGCGAACGCGTGCTGCGCGCGGCCAAGGCGCTGGGCTATGTCCCCAACAAGATCGCGGGTGCCCTGGCCAGTCAGCGGGTCAATCTGGTGGCGGTCATCATCCCTTCACTCTCGAACATGGTCTTCCCGGAAGTCATGACCGGGATCAGCCGCGTGCTCGAGGATACGGACCTGCAACCTGTCGTGGGTGTGACCGACTACCTTCCTGAAAAGGAGGAGAAGGTCCTTTACGAAATGCTGTCCTGGCGTCCCTCGGGTGTGATCATCGCGGGGCTGGAGCATTCGGATGCGTCGCGGGCGATGCTGCGCGCCTCGGGGATTCCGGTGGTCGAGATCATGGATACCGACGGCACGCCGGTTGACGCGATGGTGGGCATCTCACACCGCCGCGCGGGGCGCGAGATGGGCGAGGCGATCCTCGCCGGCGGGTATCGCCGGATCGGGTTCATGGGTACGCAGATGCCGCTGGATCACCGCGCCCGCAAGCGGTTCGAAGGCTTCACCCAGGCGCTGGCCAAGGGCGGGGTCGAGATGGTGGATCACGCCTTCTATTCCGGAGGCTCGGCACTGGCCAAGGGGCGCGAGATGACGCAGGCCATGATGGCGCGCAGCCCGGATCTCGATTTCCTGTATTACTCCAATGACATGATCGGAGCTGGCGGTCTGTTGTGGTTGCTGGAACAGGGCTATGACATCCCCAACCGGATCGGACTGGCCGGGTTCAACGGTGTGGAACTGTTGCAGGGCCTGCCGCGCCGTCTGGCGACGATGGATGCCTGCCGCGCCGAAATCGGCCGCCGTGCCGCCGAGATCATCGTGGCGCGCACGCGTGGCGAGGCGGCGGACAGCGCGGTCGTCCTGAAGCCGCAGATCAACTACGGCGACACGCTCCGCCAACCCTGACGGATGACTGTCCCGCATCTGTCCAACGCCCTGACCTGCCGCCTGTTTCTGGAACGTCATGCTCTGAGTGGTACGGCCCCAGCGCGAGGAAGCGCAGGCCTTGCCGCGTTGATCGAGCGGCTGGGTTTCGTGCAGCTTGACAGCATCGCCACGGTCGAGCGGGCGCATCACATGATCCTTTTCGCACGCCGCCCGTCCTACAAGCCCGGCGATCTGGATCACCTGCTGGAACGCCAGCGGGCGCTGTTCGAGCATTGGACTCACGACGCCGCCGTGATCCCGATGGGTTTCTATCCCCATTGGAAGCTGCGCTTTGCGCGCGATGCCGCAGGGCTGCGCGGACCTTGGCAGCGCTGGCAGCGGCAGGACTTCCTCAAGCGGACCTCGGCGGTTCTGGATCACATCGCGCGCCATGGTCCGGTCTGTTCCGCCGACCTGCGCGGGG
>Ga0209345_10003948_pt1 | contig 14720 bp, 9 predicted proteins | sample Cruoilmetagenom7_FD_187294 | JGI IMG/M metagenome (GOLD analysis project Ga0209345, IMG submission 187294) | Oil polluted marine microbial communities from Coal Oil Point, Santa Barbara, California, USA - Sample 7 (SPAdes) (version 2) | ecosystem: Environmental > Aquatic > Marine > Oil seeps ... | reverse complement strand
TTTTAAACATCTGGATCCTGTCCCACCCGGACTGACGTCCGAACTGCTATTGACCCGACCGGATATCAAAGCGGCAGAGGCCGGCCTGAAATCCCTCAATGCCAGGGTTGGTGTGGCCAAGGCCAGACGATTCCCAAGAATTACCCTGACGGGCAGCTTCGGGTACACCAGCGCAGATTTGAACCGGCTTCTCAACCGTGAAAGCGAGTTATGGAGTCTGGCTGCCGGGGTCACGCAACCGTTGTTTGATGCAGGCAAACTTAAGGCAGGCCAAAAGGCTGCGGAGGCAAGGTATCAGCAGGGGCTGGCCGAATATGCCAAAATAGTATTGACTGCCTTTTCCGAAGTGGAAAGAGCGCTTTTGACCCGACAGGAACAGCTGGAACGACGGGACAGTGTATTGAATTTTCTAGCACAAGCGCGGGCAGTGCAAAATATAGCTGAAGCACGTTATGTGCGGGGACTGACCGATTACCTGACAGTGCTGGATTCCCAGCAGACCCGGTTTCAAGCCGAACAGGACCTGGTCACTGTTGATCTGGTCTTACTGACTAACCGAGTCAGTCTGCACCGTGCCCTGGCTACTGGATGGACTGACATGAATACAGCGAGTTACACACCATGAGTCATAAAAAGAAAAGATTGATATATATTCTGGTAATAATCGTTTTTTTGTTTCTTGGCTTTTCCGGTTTTCGGATTCTCAAAACCCACAAAAACAATATCAAAAAAACCAGGCCGGAGATTTTAGCCCCCATGGTCAAAACCGTAACGGTTAACGCAGGGAAACAATCCATCAGTATCTCAGGGGAGGGCACGGTGAGGCCCTTAAATGAAATCTCTCTGGTGCCTCAGGTTGGTGGTAAAATTCAATATGTCGCCCCCTTTCTCGTGAATGGCGGCGCATTCAAAAAAGGCGATACCTTATTGCGCATAGAGCCCATTGATTACGAACTGGCTGTGACCTTGGCCAAGGCCAAAGTGAAAAGCTCTGAAAGTCTGCTTCAATTGGCCGAGCAACAGACCGAAGCAGCTAAAGAAGAATGGCGTACGCATTACGCCGACGGCACAAATCAGAGCGCCCCCCCGCCACCATTGGTGGCTAAAGAGCCGCAACTGTCCGCTGCAAAGGCCAAACTGGAGGCCGACAACGCAGATCTAAACAAGGCCCTTTTGAATCTGGAAAGGACCGAACTCAAGGCCCCCTTCAATGGAAGAGTTAGCCATGAAAATGTGGATATCGGCCAATATGTTTCACCCGGACAGAGCCTTGCCACACTTTATTCCACAGATGCTGTAGAAATTGTGCTTCCCCTTGAAGAAGAGGATCTGGCCTGGTTTCACGTGCCGGGCTTTACGTCCGACAATAGCCCGGTGTCTTCTGTAACGGTCATGGCGAGAATCGCAGGGCAGGCGCTGTCGTGGCGGGGAGAAGTTGTTCGCGCCGAAGGAAAGCTCGACGAGCGTACCCGCATGATTAATGTGGTGGTTCGTGTGAAAAAACCCTATGCCAAAAAACCACCCCTTGCCCTGGGTCTCTTTGTCACCGTGAGTATTGAGGGACGCACCCTGCCCCATGCCGCTTTAATACCCCGGTCGGCCTTACGCCAGGGCAACATGGTATGGGTCGTTGACAAAAACAACCGGCTGCATTTCAGAAAAGTGGAAGTGGCCCGTTTTCAGGGAGATAACATTATTATTAATTCCGGGCTGGAAGGCGGGGAATCGGTTGTCGTCACCATACTAAAGGCGGTCACCGACGGTATGGTTGTTCGGGACGCTTCATTAAATGAAGGAGGCAGGTCATGAGGGGCTTTGTTGCATGGTTTGCCGAAAATCACGTGGCAGCCAATCTGCTGATGATCTTTATACTGGTGGCCGGCGCCATTACGGTGATGACCATGAAATTGGAGGTCTTCCCGGAATTTTCCATGGACCGTATCACCATCACCACCGAATATATCGGCGCTTCGCCCGCCGAGGTGGAAGAGGGCATCATTCGGAAGATTGAGGAAAATGTGGCAGGACTGGCCGGCATCAAACGAATCGATTCCACTGCCAGGGAAGGATACGGCTCCGTCGTCATAGAGGTGATGAAGGGCTGGAACCTGCAAACCCTCCTGGACGAAGTAAAGGCCGAGGTGGACCGCATTACCACCTTCCCGAATGAGGCGGAAAAACCTGTGGTTCGGGAACTCACCCGGCGACACGAAGTCATCGACCTGGCCGTGTATGGTGATGCGCCCGAGGCGACCATCAAGGAATTGGCTGAAAATCTCAAAGACGAGATCACTAATCTACCCGGCATCACCCTGGCCCAGCTTGCCGGCGTGCGCGAGGCCGAAATTCACATTGAAATTTCAGAAAAGACACTCCGCCGCTATGGGCTTACACTGGGTAAAGTGGCGGATATTGTGAGACGGGCAAGCCTCGATCTGCCTGCGGGCAATGTCAAGACAAAATCCGGTGAGATCCTGATCCGGACCAAGGGCAGGCGCTACTATGCCGCAGACTACAGGGACGTGGCCGTGATCACCCTGCCGGATGGAAGTAAAGTCACACTGGGACAAATTGCCACATTAAAAGACGGGTTCAGGGACATCGATATCTCTGCCCGGTTTCAGGGCAAACCCGCCATCATCATCCAGGTTTACAGGGTTGCCGACCAGAACGCGCTTGATGTGTGCGATACCGTCAAAACCTACATCAAAGATATTCGCTCCAGCCTGCCCGAGGGAATGGACATCGGATATTATGGCGACAGATCAAAAATCCTGCGGAGCCGCATACAACTCCTGCTTAAAAACATGTCCCTGGGCCTTATTCTGGTCAGCATCATTCTGGGCCTTTTCCTGAATCCCCGGCTCGCTTTCTGGGTCACCCTCGGGATACCCATATCCTTTGCAGCCGGGCTGATTACTTTGCCCAGATTTGATGTGTCCATCAACATGCTCTCTTTGTTTGCCTTTATTATGGTGCTCGGTATTGTTGTGGATGACGCCATCATCATTGGCGAGAACATATTTCGCAAACAAGAAGATGGGTTGGAACATCTAAACGCCGCGGTGGAAGGAACTTTGGAGGTGGGAAGACCGGTGATCTTTGCTGTTCTAACCACAGTAGTAGCATTTTGGCCGCTGCTTTTGGGGGGCGGCAATATGGGAAAAATCATTCGCGCCCTGCCGGTCGTTGTTATCGTTGTATTGATGGGCTCCCTGGTTGAGGCGCTGATGATCTTGCCGGCGCATCTGTCCAGCGGCAGACAAAAACAACCCGGGAGCATAGAAAACCCGAAAAAAGGGACACCGGTGGCCCAGTGGTTAATACGGGTCATAAACGGTCCTTACACCCGATTGCTGAATTTCTGCATCAGGTGGCGTTATGCATCGGTTGCCCTGGGCATCGCCATCCTGATGTTGACACTCGGAATATGGCAGGGGGGATGGCTTAAATTCACGTTTTTCCCAAAAGTGGAAAGCGATGTGTTGACCTGCACCCTGACCATGCCTTCGGGCACACCGGTAACCCGCACGGGTGAGGTGGTCGCACATCTGGAACAAACGGCCAAAGAAGTCTTGACAGAGATGGACAAAAAAAGACCTGAAAATGCGCCATCCCTTTTCGAACACAGCGTCTCCCTTGTGGGATTGCACATCGGCCGCCATGGGCCCAGTTCCGGAACTGCACAAATTGGCGGGCACCTGGCCCAAGTCTTCATACAGCTCCTGGAGGGCGCAAAACGGGATGCCAGGTCTGACCGTCTGGCCGTTCTGTGGCGTAAAAAAGCAGGATCTATCCCGGATGCCGAGTCAATTACCTTTTCCAGTGAATTGTTCAGCATGGGTAATCCCGTTGAAATTCACCTGTCTCTGGATAATCACGATCAGCTTGTCGCCGCTGCGGAAGACCTCAAGGGAGAGCTGGCAAATTATCCGGGCGTATTTGACATACAAGACAGTTTTCTCCCCGGTAAAAAGGAGATGCAACTCAAGCTCAAACCCGCAGCACGGAGCCTGGGCCTGACATTGAGCGACCTGGCACAGCAGGTGCGGCATGCATTTTACGGGGCCGAGGCCCTGCGTTTGCAGCGGGATCAGGATGAGGTCAAGGTCCTGGTTCGCTACCCGGAAGCCGAGCGTAAGTCCCTGAGCTATATCGAAGATATGCGCATTCGAGCTGCTGATGGGTCTGAAGCGCCGTTCAATCAGGTCGCCCAGGTAAGGATGGAACAGGGCTATGCCACCATTGAACGTGCTCAGCGCCGGAGGGTCATCAAAGTCTTCGCCGACGTTGATGAAACCGTTTCAAACGCCAATGACGTGCGCACGGAATTGGAGTCCGGATTTTTACAGCAGTTGAAAAACCGATATCCGGGACTTCGATATGTCATTGAAGGAGAAGGAAAAGAGCAGAAAGAGACCTTTCAAGATGTAACAAAAGGTTTTGCCATCGCTATCCTGGGCATCTATGCCCTTCTGGCCATCCCCTTCAGATCGTTTACCCAACCCCTTGTCGTCCTGTCTGCAATCCCTTTCGGCATCGTAGGCGCCATGTTCGGGCATATCATCATGGGGCATAACCTCTGCATGTTGAGTGTGTTTGGAATCCTGGGCGCCGCCGGCGTTGTGGTCAATGACTCTCTGGTTCTGATTCACGCCACCAACCGGATCCGCAGTCAGGGTGTTCGCCCCGTTGATGCGGTATGCCAGGCAGGACCTTTACGATTTCGTGCCATCATCCTCACATCTTTGACAACCTTTGCCGGACTCACACCCATGCTTCTTGAACGCAGCATGCAGGCCCAGTTCTTAATCCCCATGGCAATAAGCCTTGCCTTCGGCGTGCTCTTTGCCACAGGAATCACACTGCTGCTGGTCCCGTGCGGATATGCGATCATGGACGACATCCATAACCTTCTGGCAGGACTGAAAGACAAAGTCTTTGGCCCAGCCGGCGGCGAGGCCGGCGTATAAGCAACCATATTTTTTTTGACTAGTGAAAGGTTTTTCATTATATTAAGGGTTCCCTTGAGCAAATTATTCAAAGGTACAACCAGTCATTTAAGACGGTTTCGGAAAAAGTCGTCACTCCGGTGAAAACCGGAGTCCAGACCAGATGGAACCATTTGATATAACTGGATTCCGGCCTTCGCCGGAATGACAAGAAATGGTGTTTTCCGACTTTTTCCGAGACCGTCATTTAAGAGGTCCGGAACAATGAAAGAACAGCTTGGCTCCCGGTTTTTCATCGTATTCCTGCTCTGCTCACTCGCTCTTTTATTGAGCCTTTTCTGGGCCTATATTTCTGCTATTGTGCTGGCGCTTCTTATTGCAAGTGTGTTCTATCCCATTTATTCCTGGGTTAAACGGCGGCTCAAAGACCGCGAGATTTCTGCTTCTCTTTTCATGACCTTATTTATCTTTCTGGTCCTGATCATTCCTGTAAGCTGGTTTGTCACCACCCTCTCCAACGAAGCCTTTGAATTCTACAACACCACCCGCAACACCGTTTCCCTGCAAAAGATTCAGGAGGCCATGGAAAGTGACTCCATATGGGTTCAACGGATCAAAAAGATCGGAAACATGGTGGGCATTGAATTCACACCGGAAACGCTTGAAACGCTCACCGCCACCGTGGGGAAGAAAGTCGGCCTATTTTTGTACGATCAGGGCCGCGCTATGGCTTCGAATATCTTCAGTCTCCTGGTGCATTTCTTTCTTATGATGATGACCATCTACTATCTGTTTCGGGATGGCATGCGCCTCAAGGACTACATTGGCCGGCTTCTGCCCGTGCCCAAAGAACAGATGGAAAAGGTCGTGGGTACGTTTCAGGAGATGGGCAGGGCAATCATTATCGGTAACGGGTTGGCCGGGGCGGTTCAGGGAGCGCTGGGCGGGTTTGGTTTCTTTTTTTTCGGATTGACTTCCCCCTTCCTTTGGGGGTCTGTCATTGCCTTCATGGCCTTTCTTCCGGTCATCGGGGCGTCCATTGTCTTTATTCCGGCTGCTGTCATCCTGATGCTCCAAGGCCATGTGGGAACAGGCATCGGCTTTCTGATATACAATATTTCCTATAGTTCAATCATTGAATACCTGGTCAAGCCCCGGGTAATCGGTCAAGGGATGCAGATGAATTCGCTCCTTGTATTTATCGGAATTATTGGAGGGATAAAGCTTTTCGGCATCCTGGGCATTATTTACGGCCCGTTGATCATTACCATATTCGTGACCGTAGCTGAGATATACAGGCTGGAATATAAAGAACAAGGGGCGGAATAAAATATTTTAAGGAGGATTGGATATGGGAAAAAGCGATATGAGCATCACCATTACGCAACATATTCTGGAGCAGCAAAAGCAGGAAAATCCGGAGGCAACCGGGGCCTTCACAATCCTGGTCAATGAGCTCGTTGTTGCCGCCAAAGTCATTTCAAGGGAAGTAAACAAGGCAGGGCTGGCAGATATCCTGGGAGCTACCGGAAAAGTCAACGTCCAGGGTGAGCAGGTACAGAAGATGGACCAATTTGCCAATCAGATCGTCATTGAACGTATGCAACATATTGGTCAACTCTGCTGCATGGCTTCTGAAGAGAATGCAGATCTGATCGATATCCCTGCAAGATACCCAAAAGGGGATTATATCATTGTTTTTGATCCGCTGGACGGCTCATCCAATATCGATGTCAATGTGAGCATCGGAACCATATTCGGCATTTACAAAAAGAAAAGCAAGGAAACCAGAATAGACTATCTGTTAAACGACGTGCTGCAGCCCGGAAGAGAACTGGTGGCCGGCGGGTATTTTATTTATGGCTCCAGCACCATAATGGTCTACACAACCGGAAACGGGACAGGCGTCCATGGCTTTACCCTGTTTCCGAGCGTAGGTGAATTTCTCCTGTCTCATGAAAACATTCAAATCCCGGAAAAGGGGAAGCTTTACAGTGTCAACGAAGGCAACTACCCCTATTGGGACGACAGGACCTGGAAACTTGTGGACTACTTTAAAACCAAAGATTCGGACACGGGCAGGCCCTACAGCTCAAGATATGTTGGAAGCCTTGTGGCCGATTTCCACCGCAACCTCTTGAAGGGCGGTATCTTTATGTATCCAGCAGACAACAAAGACCCCAAAAAACCGACAGGGAAGCTAAGGTTGATGGTAGAGGCCAATCCTCTCGCTTTTGTGGTCCAGGAGGCAGGTGGTTACGCCAGTGACGGCCATGGTCCCATTCTTGACATAGAACCCGCTGAATTGCATCAGAGGGTGCCTCTTTACATCGGAAGCAAGCAGGACGTGGAACTGGCCGAGGCCTATATCAGCGGCAAGATGGATTAGACTTAGCGGAATTCGGAATGCGGAATGCGGAGTGCGGAAGAAGTTAAGGGAAGCAGAAGATCAGGAATACTACGAGTGACAAACGCAAGGGGAAGAAGTTGAGAAGATCAGAGTGACTAAGAGCTCGCGCAAAAAAAACACTTTGGAATCTCATCTTCAGGTCATTTCTTAATGGTATTGACTGGCAACTGATCGCTGATCACTGCCTCCGCCCTATACCCTTTTCATTCCGCATTCCCCATTCCGCACTCCGCATTAGAAGTCCTCCCCCATATAAAGACATGAGAATATTTTGGCATCCGTTATAATATTTGAGATGAGGGCATATTCATTGGGTTGGTGAGGTGTGTCGCACATTGTGCACCACACCGCTGCAGGCAACCCGGCCTTTCTGAAAAATGCAGCAACTGTCCCCCCACCAATGCCGACGGGTCCAGCGTCTTTCCCGCTGATCTTTTTAATCACCCGTGTAAGGCTCTGGACCACCGGTGCGTCAGCCGATGTAGGCGGGGCGGCATCCTCCCGATGGGCCGTCTCTACCTCAATTTGCAGGTCAAGCTCGCTGCCAATCTCCGAAGCAATTTCCCTGCTTGCAGCCAGGACCTCATCGACCCCGTACTGCGGAAGTATCCGGCAATCCATATAAAAGGCATCCCTTCCCGGTATCGTGTTTACATTGGGGACATTGGCCTCCATCTTCGTGGGCGCAAAGGTAGACACGGAAGGTCTGAAAAGCTCATCCGAAAGGCTGAATTGTTCCTTTAGCTTCTGCAGCTCAAGAATCATCCTGGCAGCCCCGACGAGACTGTTCTTACCCTTTCCGGGTGTACTGGCATGGCACTGGCGTCCGGTGACTGTAAACTTCACCCAGAGCATGGACTTCTCGGCCACCTCGATCATTGTGCCTTCTTCATTGCCTCCATCCGGAACGATTATCAGATCATCTTCACTGAAAAATCCCTTGTGATGTGCAAGAAGGTACTGCAGCCCATAAACGGAACCGGTCTCTTCATCTGCTACAACGGCAAGACCTACGGATCTTTTCGTCTTTTGTCCCGATTCAACAATGGCCTTCAGTGCCAGATAGGAACTGACAAATCCATGCTGATTGTCTTCAACGCCCCTGCCGACAATACGGTCTCCATCCACCCTGACCTCAAATGGGTCGCTTTCCCACAATCCCGGGTCTCCGGGAGGGACCACATCCATGTGACTGAGCACCCAGACGGTGGGCCCTTCCTGATCACCATCCCACTTCGCAATCACGTTGGGTCGGTACCCGTCCTGAGCCCTTTCATCAGGGGCCCTGAATTCTTCCAGAACATCCGGATCCAATGCCTCCAGAAGCCCCTTTACAAATTCTGTCTTTTCATGCTCCCCCGTTCCCCCGTTCTCAGGCCCCATTGCCACCCTGCAGGTAAGTGCCGATTGAAGTCGAATGACTTCCTTTCTGTAGCCGTCTATTCGCCCAAAGACACTTTCAATCTCCGACATCTGTTTTTCTCCTTTTATTAACACCCAACCCTGAAAGTTGCGCGATCTCCTTCATCATAAGGTCAAGGTTTGCGCTCGCAGACGCTTCCGGATCCGCATGGGATGCCTCCCCAAATCTAATCCGAACCAGAGTACGCCAACCTCTCCGAGAATAATCAACACCAACGGGAATGAACGGAGGGGATAAACGGGAAAGTATCAGCCTGACCAGGCCTGAATGCCCGGGCCCCATTCTGTTTTTGTAGTAGGTGCCTTCAGGAAAGACAACAATCCCCTCCCCTCTTCTTAAAAGCTCAATCACTAAGTTAAGGGAGTTTCTGCTTTCCACAGGGTGTTGACGATTTAGCGGTATGCCGCCGACAGACTTTAAAAACCAGCTGCTGATGGGATTCTTGAACAGCTCGAATTTGGCAACATAATAAAGGGGCCTTGGAGAGGCAAGGCTTACGAGGGGAATATCTTCCCACCGCTGGTGTTTAGGCAAAAGGACAAAAGCGCTTTTCCGGGGAATATTCTCTGTGCCTTCTGTTCTTAAGTAAAAAAATGGGGAAAGCACGATACGGCCTGCGCTTCTGGTAATTCGGACAGCCCAGTTTTCTCTTTCTCCCATAGAGACCTTTGAAAAATGCTCAAATTTGTGCCAAATCAAGAAAGGCTCAAATTTTAATCGCAGGAATACATTGAGTATTTCGAGGATTAAAATTTGAGTCTGACGCCGAGTTGGTGCAAAAGGGAGCGTTTTTCAAAGGTCTCCCATAAGCGCCCGCCTACTCCACTGTTACACTCTTTGCCAGATTTCTCGGCTTATCTATATCCCTCTTCAGAAGGTTGGCACAGTAATAGGCGAGGAGTTGGCATGGAACTACGGCGAGAATCGGATTCAGATAGTCGAGGGTGGCAGGAATTTCAATTATCTCATCTGCCATCTCTCTTACCTTCTCATCTCCCTGAGTGACTATGGCGATCACCGGCCCTTTTCGACTTTTGATCTCATTGATGTTGCTTATCATCTTATCATACATGTCATCTTTGGGGATGACGGCAACGGTGGGCATATCAGGGTTGATGAGTGCAATGGGGCCGTGTTTCATTTCGCCCGCGGCATATCCTTCCGCATGGATATAGGAGACTTCTTTCAGTTTCAGCGCTCCTTCCATGGCAACAGGGTAGTTGAATTTCCTCCCCAGAAAAAGCCAGTTGCTGGAGCTGTAATATTTTTCAGCAATCGCCTGTATGTGGTTGTCCTGAGAGAGCACGGTCCTTACCTGTTCCGGCAAGGCCCGAAGTGCACGAATCGTCTCCACCCCTTCAGTCAGTGACATGTTCTGGTGCCGTCCCAGCAAAAGGGCCAGTAGTGTCAGTATGGTTAATTGGGATGTAAAAATCTTTGTTGAAGCCACCCCTATCTCCGGTCCGGCATGATTATAGACCCCGGCCTCCGTCTCTCTTGAAATGGAACTGCCCACCACATTGACGATCCCCAAAAGGCTCGCCCCTTTTCTCTTGGCCTCCCTGATCGCTGCAAGAGTGTCGGCAGTTTCTCCTGACTGACTCAGTGCAATGATAAACGTATTTGGAGGGAAATTCAGTTTTCGATAGCGAAACTCAGAGGCAAGCTCCACCTCCACGTCAATCTCAGTGAGTTTTTCAAAAACATATCTGCCGATACAACCGGCATAATAGGAGGTCCCGCAGGCCACGATAACCAGGTGATGGCATTCCTTGAGCCTTTCCCATACCGGCATGATTCCCCCCAGCTTGGGGACACCCTCTCCCGGTTCGAGCCTGCCCCTTATGGCGTTTTGAATGGTCTCAGGCTGTTCATAGATCTCCTTTAGCATAAAGTGTGGAAAGCCATTCAGTTCCGCGTCCTCAGCCCGCCATTCCACAGTCTCAGTATCTCTTTCAATGGGTTTGGCCTGGGCCGTTGATATGTGAAAGCCGTCGGAAGTAAGGGTGGCCATTTCATTGTCCTGAAGGTGAACCACCTTGTTTGTATATCTCACCATGGCCGAAACATCGGATGCTGCAAAATACCCCTCATCGCTAACCCCGATAATTAGCGGACTGCCCCGCCTGGCAATCACAATCTCGTCCGGCACATCCCTGTGGATAACGGCCATTCCAAACGTCCCTTCCACCTGGGACATGGTCTCCCTGACAGCCTCGCTGAGGTTTCCGTCGAAATTCAGCCCGATCAACTGGGCCAGGACCTCCGTATCCGTCTCAGACCTGAACACAATCCCGCGCTTTTCTATTCTTTTCTTGAGAGAAAGATAATTCTCGATGATCCCATTGTGGATCACAAATACGTTTTCGTCCTGGTCCCTGTGGGGATGAGCATTTTTCTCTGTCGGCTCACCATGAGTTGCCCACCGGGTATGCGCGATACCGATAGACCCTTTTATGTCCAGGCTACCCACCTTTTTTTCCAGTTCAATAATCTTCCCAACTGCCCGGTGAAAGTCGATATGGCGCCCGTCCCGTATAGCAAGCCCCGCAGAATCGTAACCGCGATATTCAAGCTGCTTTAATCCATCCAGAAGAATGGGTCTGGCCTCCTTACCGCCCACATAACATATTATTCCACACATGGCGTTCGCTCCTATAAAAAGAGATTTTAGGCTCACGGGACACAAGCTTTACCTCACCCATCACCTTATTCTCTGTTATCGTCCATTATTGCCTCTAACTTGATGATATATAATAATTAATGATATACCGACCAAGCTCATTTGCCCGTATGCCCAACCTTTTTGAATGAACGCTCAGGACAGAGATGCATATTGCCTTTTCCCTGTTTTTAGGAAGCGCATAGGCTGTTAACCAGTCATACTTGAACTGGTCGGCTTCATCATTAATAGTGCCTGTTTTAGCCCCCAGTTCAACATCTCTAAAAGCCTTTTTTCTGCGCAGCGGCCGGAAAGATCTCCTGCATGTTCCGTAAATGACCGTATCACGCATGAGCACCTTCAGGTTTTTCGCGGTTCTGGCGCTCACAGACAGTGAAAGCCGGGTTGGCCTTCTCTGATAGAGGCATTCACCGGACCCGTTCTCAACATGATCAACAAGCCATGGGGAAACCATTACTCCATTATTGGCAACAACCGATGACAACAGGGCAGCGTGCAAGGGCGATATTGTGGTTTTTTTATTGAAGCCGGAAGCGATTTCAGCCAGCCCAAAATCCTCCTCCGGCACCTGAACAGTGCTCATCTCCACAGGAAAATCAAATGAAATGACGTGGTTAAAAAGAAACTTATCAGCGTAATCGGCCATAACTTCCCGGCCAAGGTCGTAGATCCCCAGCTTTCCAAAGACAGGATTGATAGATATTGCAAATGCCCTTTTAAAGCTTGTTCTTTCAGTATATCTCCCGATTCTGTTTTTTTTGAGTTGTCCCTTGTAAAGGGTGTGTCTCTTGCCTCGGTAAAAAACCTCTTTTTCCGGCTTGAAACCAGCAGACTCCAAAGCCGCAGCCGCAGAAACGATCTTGAAAAGGCTGGCTGCAGGGAAGTCTGCCTTCAGGCAAAGATCGCTGCTGCTTCCATCCCCGTTATAGCTCACCATGGCCAGGATGCGGCCATCGTTGCTGTTTAAAACCACCACAGCCGCCTGCAGTGTTCTGGACCGTCGAAGAAGGCGAAGGATATAGTTTTGAAGAGACGGATCCAGTGATGAGACTATGGTAATGCTCTCTTCTCCCTTTTTAAGAACAATATGATCCGAAAGTTGAGCAGGGTCCAGATTCAAGTCTTTCAATATATTCTGGCTGTTCAGTTTCTCTCTGAATTCAACAAACGATTTTTCACCATCAGAAGGCGGTATGCTGGCCTGACTTCGGTACGCCGAGATCCATACACCCAAAAAACACAAGAGAATCATGATTAAAATTGAGCATCCGGAATAGAAGACCAAGGAGGGCAGTCTGCGCAGAAAAGCCCTTTTCCTTTCGGAATGACGAAGTTTTCTCTGATAATCCCGCCAGTTCGAGGGATAATTTTTCTTAGATATCATGTAACTCAGGTTATAAGGTTCAAGGTTCAAGGTTAAAAATGGGTTACTTTATGACTTCAATGTCTCCCATATAAGGCCTTAGCGCACCGGGTATAACAACACTGCCGTCCGCCTGCTGGTAGTTCTCGAGAATAGCTATCACAGTCCTTCCCGCAGCCAGACCGGAACCATTTAGTGTGTGTACAAGCTCAGTGCCGGTTTTACCTTTTCTCTTAAAACGAATGCCGGCACGCCTGCCTTGAAAATCCGTAAAATTACTGCAGGACGAGATCTCTCTGTAGAGATTCTGACCAGGCAGCCACACCTCAAGATCATATGTTTTTGCCGCAGAAAAACCTAAGTCGCCGGTACAGAGAGAGATCACACGATAGGGAAGCTCCAGACGTCTCAGAATCTCCTCAGCATTCCCTGTCAGTTTTTCCAGTTCATCATAAGACTTCTCAGGAAGAGTGAATTTAACGAGCTCTACTTTATTGAATTGATGCTGCCGTGTGAGCCCACGGGTATCCTTGCCATGGGACCCTGCCTCTGAGCGAAAACAGGGCGTATATGCGACATGGTAAATCGGGAGATCCTCTTCGTTAAGGATCTCCTCCCGGTAAATATTGGTGACGGGGACCTCTGCCGTGGGAATCAGGTAGAAATCCCAGCCTTCGATTTTAAAAAGGTCCTCTTTGAACTTGGGCAACTGACCGGTGCCCGTCATGGAAGCCGCATTTACCATAAAAGGCGGCAGAACTTCCGTATACCCATGCTCGCTGGTATGGATGTCGAGCATAAAATTGATAAGAGCCCTTTCAAGTTTGGCGCCAAGGCCCCAGTAAAGGGCAAACCTGGACCCGGCGATCTTAGCAGCCCGTGAAAAATCCAGTATGCCCAGGTTCTCTCCAACATCCCAATGGGGAAGTGGTTCAAAATCCGTTTCCCGGATCTCGCCCCAGGTCCGTATAACTGGGTTGTCATTTTCGTCCTTCCCGACAGGGACTGATTCGTGTGGCATGTTCGGGATTACCATGAGCAACCGGTTTAATTCCTCAACACATTGGGGAAGTTCCTTCTCCTTTCCCTTGATAACAGAAGAAACCTGCTTCATCTCAGCGATAACCGAATTCGCATCCTCACCCTTCTTTTTCATGGCCGCTATTTCTTCGCTGACACTGTTCCGCCGATGTCGAAGTTCTTCCAGTTCGGTTAATCGGTCTCTTCTCTCCAGGTCCAACGTCTCGAAGCGCGAGATGTCCAGGTCGTAGCCCCTGTTTTTTATCATCTCTTTGATGCTGTCAAGACTGGATCTCACATATTTAAGGTCGAGCATAAGAAAACCCCTCAAAAACATTTCAGGATATTATCCGGAAGTTGAAACCGCCTCAAATTATTGTGTCTAGATATTGCCCTAATACACTATATGGGAAAATTGGTCAAATATTTTGTAACTCAGGTTATAAGGTTCACGGTTCAGCGTTCAAGGTTAAAAGCGATGAAGGAGGGGCTCCATTCTTTAGGGACGCGGAAAAAAACACCCTGTACATCCGGTTTTTTGATATGATAAATAGTTTTGCACCCAAAGTCCAAGGAACACACTATGTTGCTCTGAAAACATGAAGAAAATCCCGGTAAAACCAAAATTAACCGTGAACCGTGAACCCTGAACCTGAGTAGTTACAATATTTTAAAGAATAATTTGAAATTGCAGTTTCCTCCAATCCATGTTATAGGCCAGACAACCATCCCGAAAAGGAAGGCCTGTGAGAACTCAGCCTGATTCTTTTACCTAAGTTGAGCGATTCTTTCCGTTACGAGAGGCTGTAGGTTGCTGAAGATGAAGTAAAAACCGATTTGGATCGGACGAAAGTGAATCACCCATTCAG
>Ga0209345_10003946_pt1 | contig 14723 bp, 12 predicted proteins | sample Cruoilmetagenom7_FD_187294 | JGI IMG/M metagenome (GOLD analysis project Ga0209345, IMG submission 187294) | Oil polluted marine microbial communities from Coal Oil Point, Santa Barbara, California, USA - Sample 7 (SPAdes) (version 2) | ecosystem: Environmental > Aquatic > Marine > Oil seeps ... | reverse complement strand
TGTTCATATGGGCTTCTCCTGACTCTCAAGCTGATAGTTTTCCAACCACCTACCAGTATGGCGCACTGACGCCGGAGTAGGGTGAGGAGGAGTCCATCCCATTGCGTAAGCGTTAGCGCAGCGGTGCCAAGGGAAGCCAGCTCCAAAACTGCTTGGGCGGCAACGCACCAGTTGTACCTGCAGTGAATGCAATCTGCATTAAAGATCCTATATGGCCTAAAAATCTCACCGAGCGGTATTATCTGCTGCATTTTCAATGCAAGTAGCAACAGCTACCTGACTATTTCTGAAATCAAACAAAATGCAAAGCCATCTACCCTGTCCCCACAACGCACATTATCTTGCATTTCTTTGGGAAGAAAAATCGGCTCGGAATGGCGAGCCGATGAATCACTGTTATGGCCAGGTACTGATATCTTTCAATGTAGGTAACGGTGTTCTCGCACGCCACTCACTCGCTATGTGTTGTCCTTCAGTGAGCTGTTCACGCGAAAGTTCGTTAGCAATGGCCTCACGATTTTGGTGAGCCTGTCCATGTCCTTGCGCCGCTGCAAGATTGTTCAGCACATTAGCCATGACTGGATTACGGCTTACCCCTTCGCCATTGTAGTAGCTGACCCCAAGGTTGTACTGCGCGTCAGCATGTCCCTGTTCGGCGGCTTTTCGGTACCACTCGGCGGCCGTTGAGGCGTTTTGAGGGACTCCCTCGCCGAGGTCGTACATGACCCAAGGTTGTACTGCGCGTCAACAATGACGCCAAAAGTGTACTGCGCATCGGCATCGCCCTGCTCAGCGGCTTTTCGGTACCACTCGGCGGCTGTTGAGGCGTTCTGGGTAACTCCCTCGCCAGTGCGATACATATTGCCAAGATTGAACTGCGCCCGGGCTTCTCCCTGTTCGGCGGCCCGGCGATACCACTCAACGGCCGTTGAGGCGTTCTGGGAGACCCCCGCACCGTTGGCATACATACTGCCAAGATCGGTTTGAGCGATGGCATTGCCCTGCTCAGCGGCCCAGCGATACCACTCAGCGGCCGTTGAGGTGCTCTGGGGAACTCCTTCGCCGTATTCATACATGAGGCCAAGACTTAGCTGCGCGTCGGCATCGCCCTGTTCAGCGGCTTTTCGGTACCACTCGGCGGCTGTTGAGGCGTTCTGGGTGACTCCCTCGCCGAGGTCGTACATGACGCCAAGAGTGTACTGCGCGTCGGCATCGCCTTGTTCAGCCAACGGCTCCAAATACTTCAGAGCGGTGGCGTAATCACCATTGTTATAGGCCTCGGTTCCTGCCTTCACTGGCTGACCCAGTATAGGAGGCGCCAGAGTAATCGCGGCGGCGAGAACAATGGCTTTATTCAACGAGTGCATAAGTGGAAATCCCTTTTTAAAGAATGCTCCTATGCTATCAATTTTAATTAAGAAAAGGTTCAGCTATTCAGGGATGAAGTACGATACTGAGCCAGCAATAAACTCAGTATCCCGCATTACCTTGAGTTTTTTTGGAGCTTTCTGGGCTGCCTGAGCGGCAGCGCACACCTAAGCAAGGGTGCCAAGCATCCATCAGAATTTTCTGAGCTGCCTGCACGGCAGCGAACCAAAAAGCAGATAATGGTCAGCCGCAGCTTTGTTTCTGAGCTGCCTGCACGGCAGCGAACCCCGGCGGTCAAGGCCCATAGCTCCCCTTTCATTTCTGAGCTGCCTGCACGGCAGCGAACATCGGTCGTGCGGGTAATGCGCGATTGAATCTTTTCTGAGCTGCCTGCACGGCAGCGAACATGGTCGTTGCGCCTATTGCGGGGAAGATCTATTTCTGAGCTGCCTGCACGGCAGCGAACGAGCCTGTGCGGGGGTTATTGCCTTGAAGATTTTTCTGAGCTGCCTGCACGGCAGCGAACGGTATGTAAACGCGCATCGTCTAGCGCCTCTTTTTCTGAGCTGCCTGCACGGCAGCGAACAACGAGATCCAAGCACTAATGTCCCGCGTGATTTTCTGAGCTGCCTGCACGGCAGCGAACGTTGGCGACCCGGTCGCCTGCGGTTCGCTGGTTTTCTGAGCTGCCTCACGCATCAAGGCGCTAGCCGAGAATTTCTGAGCTGCCTGCACGGCAGCGAACTTACGTAGCACCCGTTTGGCACCTATCTCCGTTTTCTGAGCTGCCTGCACGGCAGCGAACAACGCCATTAGCGTGACGATCACTGACCGCATTTTCTGAGCTGCCTGCACGGCAGCGAACGAGCTGTACGACCAGTACAAGCGACGGGCCTGTTTCTGAGCTGCCTGCACGGCAGCGAACGGTGAGCGAAGGGTTGGAGAGGCGTGGGATCATTTCTGAGCTGCCTGCACGGCAGCGAACAGCGCTGGGCTCCCAGTGGAACACCATGGCTATTTCTGAGCTGCCTGCACGGCAGCGAACGACTTAACTGGCTTATCCAACCTGCCTAGCAGTTTCTGAGCTGCCTGCACGGCAGCGAACCTTGCGAATATGGAAACCATGACTATTAGCAATTTCTGAGCTGCCTGCACGGCAGCGAACTCATTAGGCGTAACCTTTGCAGCTTCTTTGTTTTTCTGAGCTGCCTGCACGGCAGCGAACGCGAGCGCATAGGCACGTGCTTTGCTATCAATTTCTGAGCTGCCTGCACGGCAGCGAACGCCACTCAGGGCACCGGGGCCACCGGCTTTATTTTCTGAGCTGCCTGCACGGCAGCGAACTCTGGTAGGGCGTCGATCATGCTGCGGCCCAATTTCTGAGCTGCCTGCACGGCAGCGAACCGTCGCCAAGCCCCGCCCTTCCGAAGCCGCCTTTTCTGAGCTGCCTGCACGGCAGCGAACTAGCATCTACGCCCAAGCGCCCGCTGGGTGCTTTTCTGAGCTGCCTGCACGGCAGCGAACGCGGGCTGATCTTCACCGGCAGCGTGGGTACCTTTCTGAGCTGCCTGCACGGCAGCGAACACGTCTGGCTGCGTCAGCATGACGACATAGACTTTCTGAGCTGCCTGCACGGCAGCGAACATGCACCCCAGCCTGGTGCGCGACATTATCGAATTTCTGAGCTGCCTGCACGGCAGCGAACGCCAGGCGTTGCGTCTCGCCATTGGCTTGATATTTCTGAGCTGCCTGCACGGCAGCGAACGCTGGTCGCCGCTTACTTGATCGACGTATTGCTTTCTGAGCTGCCTGCACGGCAGCGAACACGTGAGCGCGCCGCGTTCGGCATTGAGGCATTTTCTGAGCTGCCTGCACGGCAGCGAACGCCGGGTCGGGCTCTTCTTCCTTAGTGGTATCTTTCTGAGCTGCCTGCACGGCAGCGAACGTCTTGCCCTGGTGTTCGATTGGCCCCCAATATTTCTGAGCTGCCTGCACGGCAGCGAACTTCGCTTTTAAAAGCGTCCAGGTTGGCTTGCTTTTCTGAGCTGCCTGCACGGCAGCGAACCCTTTTCTTCGGGTTCGCTCTTATCCGCCTTTTTTCTGAGCTGCCTGCACGGCAGCGAACTAAGCAGGATTCTATTTCGAGTTTTTCGGACATTTCTGAGCTGCCTGCACGGCAGCGAACCAGTCATAAACGCATGGCGGATGTCGCAGTAGTTTCTGAGCTGCCTGCACGGCAGCGAACGCACCACAGGCGCTGGAGGCGGTTTTGGTCAATTTCTGAGCTGCCTGCACGGCAGCGAACACGGTCGCCTGATGCTTTCCCTAAGCGGTCGATTTCTGAGCTGCCTGCACGGCAGCGAACGTCAGCCAGGCGTAGCTTGATGCCGTCGAAGCTTTCTGAGCTGCCTGCACGGCAGCGAACCTCGCCGATAAGAAAAAGCCGCACCGCATCGATTTCTGAGCTGCCTGCACGGCAGCGAACAGCACGTTTTGACGTATGCCCCAACCCGTTCGTTTCTGAGCTGCCTGCACGGCAGCGAACGAACGGCACCGCCTTGAATGACTCAATTTCGCTTTCTGAGCTGCCTGCACGGCAGCGAACATCCAGAAGTTATGCATGCGCTGTGCGTCTTTTTTCTGAGCTGCCTGCACGGCAGCGAACTAGAGCATATCAAAATTAACATGCTGATTGTTAAAGAGCTTTAGCCAAAAAAAGCGGTATCACCCTTTTTCGAGCGATACCGCTAAGTGATTGATTATTGGTCGCCTATTTTCATGCTAGAAAAAAGGGTCAAAACCACGGCACTGTGGCGTCAGGGCTTAAGCCATAGTGATTAAACGAACCCGCCACCGGTTTTTCCTGAGGCTTGCCGTGTTCAATAAACAGACTAAAGCGCTGCTGGGTGGAGCGGCTGTTTATTTGCACGAAGGGTAGCTCAATGCGCCGCGCCGCTAGCTTGGCATAAATCTGCTGCGCTTCATCTTCCGAAATGTCATGCCGCTTGGCATAGCGTTTGGCACGGCTTGGGCTGCCCGTATTGAACTGCTTGCGCGCGACGTTGAAGTGCTGTGCATTAGCGGGCACGGCAAGCAGCTCGCTGACTTGGGTGTGATCGCGCATGCCGGTGAGCCAATCAGCGCCCATCAGTTGCTCTAGCCGTGCCTGGGTGCCATGCAAACGCAGGTGATCGCCTAACGTGCGAGCGCGGGCACCGTGTGTATGGGCTGGAAAGCTAACGCCTACATCCGTTGCCTGCAGGTCAAATAATGCTCGGTGCAACTTGTTATAAAGCGCCCCCATAAGCATAGATTCGGGAAAGTCTGGGTCGGGCCTTAGCCGAATATCAATATAGTGATCCATGGCTTACTCCACATCGCCGAAAACGCCGCCGCGAATTAGGGTTGCCATGACAAAGTGCTGCTGTTCCACCGGTGGTACTTGACCTTCCTTAGCCCATTTATCCAGCAGTGAATAGAAATCCACCTTTTGTTTAGGCTGGCGGTAAGCACTGCCCCGAGTGGTTACGGAGCCATAGGGCTCGACGGCAATAGGGCCAAGGTCACTGCCATCTTTCGACACCGGATACCAAGTATCAATGGTGCGCAAGGCATTGCCGAGCTTTTGGGAGTGGATACCAGCGATACCATTGACTTGATAGAGCGTCTTGCTCTTGTCGCCGCGACCACGATCCAGAATCAGCTCTTGCGAGGGGAATACTTCCTGACCGGCACCGACATGTGCAAATGCAACAATATCGAGCAATAGATAACGTTTACCTGCCAGTGCATCGGCGATCAGCTGTGCCAGTGCAGCGGTCTGCCCATCGTCATCGAAGTCACGCAACGAAAGGGATAGTGCGTCGAATATCCACTCCTGGGCAACATGACCACGTTCCATATGCCGTATGCGCACTTCAACCTGCTCAGCACCGACGCGGTTGCGCCACAAAAAGCGCCCGTTGGCTAGGTTGTGAGCATAGCGTCGTGCGAGTTCGCCAAAACCGTGTTCATTTACATAACCCTCTACGGTCTGCTGGAGCTTAGCCTGATAGTCGGCATTGTTACAGGCCGTGGGAGTCCCAGCACCGCTCAACACCCGCAGAGTGAAACGTGCCATCAACGTGTCAGCCTCATGAGGCAAGGTGGCAACATCGACGGTCTGCAGATTGGGATTCTGGATGCTGGCGTCCAGTTTGCCCGGATCCTGATCCTTCGTCTTGAGGCGGTTGGAGATGGTGCCACGCACGGATTTTTCGCGCACTTCGATCGACTGCCAAGCATTGAAATCACTTCGTTGCGCCCACTGGCCAGCGTAAAGCAGCGCATCAGAGGGATCGAGCTTACGCTCAAAAGCAAGTACAGTAGTTTTTAATGCATCGTTTTTAGCCATGATGAAATTCCTTGTCTAGTCAGTCGAGATCGAATTCGAAGTGATAGGGCTCTTCGTTATGAGCGGTTTGGCCATAGTCGTTGCGGCAACGATACAAATCATTCTCCGGCTGACTATCGGGGTACCAGAGGAACTGCTGAGGAGACTGGATACGGTGAGGGCTTATCCACTCACCTACGGAATAGAGGCTTTCAACAAAATGAAATGGAATGCTAGCGTCACGCGCATTGCTAACGCTGCCTGCCGGATGTAGCTCGCCAAGCGCACCGTAGCCAACTGGAATCGGCACGATCCAACCCTTCCCACGACGATCGTTAAGCCATTTGCCCTTACCCGCGTCCTCATCTACTTCGTAATGCCAGTTAATGCGCGACAAGGAAAGCCATGCATCTAGTGGGCTAGCTTCTGGGTCGTTCGTTTGTATTTCGGACAAGCGCTCTTTCAACCGGTCATCGCGAGATATCAAGGTAAAACCGGGCAGCAAATGCATGCGAGCCTTACGGAAAACGGCATCACGGTCGGCTTCTGTACCGGTCAAGTCGAGTACATAGGGTTGAAAGCGACGAAGCCAGGGTTGGGCCGGAGGTATCAGCGTACCGCCAGCAATGCGCATGCTAGCAAGCAACTCTGACACGGCCGCAGCATCACTTTCGCAAGCGTCCGGCTCCTTTTTCCAATGGTCACTTTCGACCGCCAGCACCAAGCTCAAGCTCAGATGGATGCGACCTTCCTCGACAATGCCGGGAGGCTTGCCATCCTTGCCTACTGGATTACGAGTCAAACGGAAAGCTTTTACGAATCCGCTCTCAGTAACGAGTTCTTGATAGTCATGGCAAACTACACCGACCGCCTTGAACTTGAGGTGCAGCCCCGACGAACGCACCTTACGCTCCAACGCCCACATCAAACCTAGGAATGCGGTCATCGAGGGAAAACCGTGGGTCAGTGGGCTGGAAACAGCGTTTGCGTTTTGTACCTGCAGGCGAGGCAGTACCAATAGGTGACTGAAGTTCGGGCAGGTGCTCATGCTTCACCTCCCAAGGGTGCACGCCGTTCCATAGGCACTGGCCAAGCGGTATCAATAATGGCCTGCTTAGCCCAATGCCAGTACTCGACTTCGCTTACTGCCGTAAGCCCGGCTTCGCGCAGCCGCTCATTGACCCAATTGGCAAAACGGCCAACGATCTCATCCGGCCAGTCGCCAAAGGTATAAGCTGCGTTGAATGCGCGATCTTCATCAGCCTGCTCGGGATCGCTGCTAAGGGGAAGTTCAATGCGCTCCGAGTCCAGCCACAGTTTTTCGCACAAGGGCAACTTGCAGTCTGGGTCTCGGGACCAGCCCGGTTCGAGACTAGCGCGGATGGATACGGCAAAAAGGGCTAACTGTTGCCCCAATGCCTGCTCAATGGCTTCCCGCTTCTCGACGATGTCCATATTACGTGGCTTGTCGGCAATGGATTTCAAAAAAGCTGCCAATTTGCGTAGTAGAAAAGGCACTCCCTCGAACCACGCGAACCGCTCTATAGATGATTCCAGATTGAGCAGCCTTGGTTTGCGCTCGTGCTGCCATTTGGGAGGAAGCGATGCCAGCAGATAGTTCACCCCACCACGTTCGCTGTTACGCATGCTTATGTTTTGAGGCTTTGTGCCGCCCAATTTGCGCGCAACCAGATCACGATAGTCGAGATATTTTCTATCGTGCGCCTCTCTCGTATAGAAAGCATGACGTGCCAGCTTGTTGGTTTCACCGAAGCGCGCGTCCTGAATATTGATATGAACGACATGCGCTATACTGCTGGAGAACATCGGTTGCAACAGGTGGAACTGGTTATCGTCCAGTGGCGTGTTGCCCACTAGCCAATAGATCTGTTTGGCACCCGCATGGGCTGCTGGAGACTGGCTTGTGCGAAGAATCTTCTTGAAATCCAAGGCTATTTGGGTGGCTTGTTCATGGTCGGCACTGAATGCCGCAAATAGGTCTGGATCATCATTCAAAAGCCAGTGAACCAAAGGTCGTTCTTCGACAAGAACCTCGGTGAGAAATTTGAACGTACCGAGTGCAGCTGCATCGCCACTTCCATCAAGAAAGTCATCACTTATCAGATGACTCCCGATCTCTTCATGTTGTGCTAGATCACACCCTTGAATGAAGGGACTAGTGGCCTCCTTAATTTTCGCGTCAGGGTAGGTTGCCTTGAGAGGATGGGTCACAAGCTGGATAGCGCCTGCTCGTTTTGCAGCATCGACCAGCCAGGTCACATACTCATATTTTGCAACCACTTCAACATCATCTTCCCTGCCCTTAAGCTTGGCCTCGCGTCGCGCTTCAATAAAGGCGGCAATGGCCGAGCGGAACTGCTCGGAGCGTTTCGATTTTGTACTCATTGAGACTCCATTACATTCGACCCTGACGAGTCATGCATGTAGAATCTCTACGGCAGCAAGGCGCCGTAGAGGCGTTGATAAAAGGCTAAGACTTTTATTCGGCGTTTCTGGTCATGTGTTGGTAAAACATACTTCCTCCTTTGCTCTGCTTGCGTAGGGTAGGAGCCGGGCTCAATCGACTTGCTGTTACGCCCAGGGATCGTTGACGCGATACCCTGGGCTTTCTTAAGCTTGGCACCACCTCTACATCTTGTCAACGCCACTGTATGACCACTTGTTATCTATTGTATGATCTGCTTAAATCCAGATCGAGATGTCATGCTGTACAAGCAGCTCAGAAAACTGTATGACCCGCTGTAATCTGATCTGCCGCACAGGCAGCCTGGGGCCGAAAGGCCCCTTTACCGTTTTTTCCCAAAGCCCAGTTGAGGGTGATACCGCCACCCTTCATCGTTGACAGGCACTTCCACTGTTGCCATGCGTTTAGCGCAATCGCACAGTGGCAAATCGAGATAACTGGCTTGCTCAGCCAGCAGCTCCATCAAGTCAAACTCACCCCACGGATTAATACGCTCACCGAGTTTAAGCACCACCTCATGACGCTGGTTGCCTTCGACGAGCGGGTAGAGCTTCTGCCCTCGTCGAGCCTTGTCATCTTCGATGCGATGCAGCTTCAACGTCTCTTCTTCGTCATCCGGTAGGAAGGCCAACGTGGTGGTTTGGGAAGGGTCGTCACGAAAGGGCTGTTGCTGAGGAAGTACGCCTGTCAGGGCCGCGCTTGGGTATTTCCAAGTAGCGAAGGCTGCCTCCAGCTCCAAAGGGGGCGCTTCGGAGCCGGGCTTCCGGGCAGGTGGCAGCATACTGGTGGCCGTTCTAGCCTGTTCGAGATCGACCAAGCTGCGGTTAGACTGCCAAGCCACTGCTGGGCGAGGGGATACACGCGGCAACGCATTGATTGCCCCGTACTCCTCCTCCGTCAATAGTTCACTTAACCGATGGGTAGCCAACTGAAAACGGCGGGTGCTTTGTTGATTTCCCTGTTTTTCGAAACCTGGCCGGATATACGCCAAACCATCGCGAGAGCCTTTCTTGAAATGTTTTAAGTTGGTGTCGAAGATCAGCATATTGGGTTTATTGCCACACTTACCACGATGTCGCTGCACGCGCCCCGCCAACTGAATTAAAGAGCGCATTGATGAAGGCTCAGCAACGGCCCAATCTGCATCCCAATCCCGACCGACTTCACATACAGGACTCGCTATCACAATGAATAAATGATGTTTTTCGGGATAAACATCCAATGTATTGCGAATACTGGGCAACTCGTATATCGCTTGGCCTTCCTTGCCACGCCGATTGAAAGCGGTATCGAGTTGATATTCGATAGCCGAGCGCTGTACCAGTGGAAAGCGAGCATGGTAAACACACAGATGAATACGGGTATCATCGGGCGCACTGAGGGCGAACAGGGTTTGCGCAACATCGAACAACGGCTCGATGTTGGCCATACGTACTAAGCCAAAGCTGACTTGCTTACCACTAACGGGGTCAGTTTCATAGTGGTCGTGATGCAGCCGCAGACAAGCATCCCGCACCTGCCGAGCGAACTCTGCGTGTACCTTTTCGTCTGGAAGATTGGCGGCAATATTCAATGGAAGGATTGCGCCGCGCCGCAACGGACCACTTTTCTTTTCTGCATTTGTCAATTGTATGGCGCGTTTACCGATGAACCTATCGTGCTCATTAAGGAACTCACGGCCGTTGAAGCAAGAGGCCGTATGCACACCAAACTCATCGGCCCACAGGCAAGGCACTTCCACAGTTGCGTCGGTACGGCCGCCATCGCGGCCTCGGTTCCTTTGGTATTGTTGACGTCCGGTTCGATAGGCCTGATACATGCCCGTCACCAGCGAAGGTGGCAGAGTCGCAGAAGAAAGCACTACCCGGGAGCCCAGCATGCCAGCCCAGTGCACCAATCTAGTGAGTGCTGGTAGGTCGTTGAGGTCGTAGTCATCTAACTCGTCCAGAATCAGATCGCTACTCATCAGACGCAACATGGGTGCAATCTGTCGACCGGCACGCAACGATTCGGTAGCGGGTACCATGTGGTCCACGGTACAGACCAACATCGGAGCAGACAGTAGTTTACGGATGTGGCTATCGCGCATTGCACGCGACAGCATTGGATGATCAGCTACAACGCCCTCATAGAGAACATAGCTGTCTTCCTCTATCAGGTTCTGCACCGATGCCGAGCCATTCGCTTCCGCCTGCTCCTCGTAAAACTCGAACAAACTACGACTGGCTGAACCACCAACCTGAACAGCTAATTCGTCATCACCGAGATGAAGATCTGTATGATAACTACGACCTGTTTGAAGAGTTAGGGTACGCAGACCGAGAGCATAGGTAGCACGCATGCCTTGCTGAGGGTCAGCCAATGCGTAAAGGATGCGAGCATTGGCGAGAGTCTTGCCACAACCAGTGGAAGCCATGTTGACGATGAAGGCGCCATGTTCACGTGCCAACTCGCGTAATGCCGTAGCGGCATCAGCAGCTTTGTCCTGCCATTTGAAGCGGTCAATCTTGCTGCGCTTACGCAGGCCGCGGTGGTTGGCCAGTCTTGGTAAGTAGCGCTCGAAACCAGGCAGAGCCTTGGCCATCAAACCTGCCGTGTGCGTCACGCCAAGCAAGTGCTCGCTCAACGATTGATTCAGTACGGTAAAGTCATTCTGGTTTCGTGCAGTGTTGGCCATCAACGATGTCTCGGAATTCAAGAACCGCTTACGCTCCTCAACAGGCTTATCGTTTTTGTCAAAGCCCAGCCCTGAATAATAGTGATCAGCCAGCATGACGCTGAGCCGGGCCAGATGCATAACATATGAGTTACCAAGCCACTCATCATTGCGCCGCTGCTTCAATGCCAAAAGATGTTTGGCTAACCGCGCGGCCATCTCCTGCCATCTTGTTCCATTTAGCGGTAGCGGGCCGGCGAAGCGCCAGTAATGTTCCACCTGGGCACGTTCAGCAGGTTGTCGGGTTTCATTCCAATCGTGAGAAACCAGTGAAAGAGGCTCTTCCAACCAAAGCGGGTTGTAACTGAGCGAGCGCTTTCCAAGCCACTCTTGAGCCCCATCATCACTATAGACTGGTACTACCGGCAACCTGTGGTGGCTAACAATCAACCAAGCAACGGCGGCAGCCAGCGGAGGCAGGCCACGGAAAGGATACTTGTTTTCAGCATCTAGCCCATCGCATTGATAACGTCCAGGAGCGATCCATTCCCTCTCATCGAAACCTTTTCGATCTGCTAGCCGCTGCAACCAACCTTTGTCGTCGTCACTACCGACGAAGGCTACAAACAAGCGTAGCGAGACCCATTCATGGCGGTATAGATTGCGTCCTTCGAGCTTTCCTACCAAGCGTTTTTGGAAGGCCTCACTCGCCTTGCCCAAGTCATGCAGTAACGCAGCCAACTGTGCTAGCAGACGAATATCCTCGGCTGTATGCCAATCGTTTTCATCCTCGGCACGCAGGATATTACGCCGCGTGGTATTAGTAGGGGTGGCACCGCGCATATTAAACCGCGACGCATCCCCCACCACCCACATCAATTCGCTATGGTCGTGGCCACGAATCCAATGGCAGGCAACGGCGGTGTTCTTACGCGCTTTCTTACGCAGCAATTTGCGCAGCGTATCCAACCCGGCCTGGGTGATGGGTGTTTGCCAAGTGCGATCGCCCCGGCGTTCGGCAAACTGGTCGAGGATGCGACGCGTCTCTTTCAGGGCGTTTTTGTTGCACTGGGAAATCAGCAGCACGTTCATGCTTCGCCACTCCCCAGCGCTTGGGCGACGTCCTTGAGGGTATCAATCATAAAATCGAGGGATTCGGTGCGGGTTAAGCGCTCGATGCAGGCTTGGCGAAACTCCTGCTCTTCATCGCCGCGCATGGCGGATATAAACGCTTGGGGCAGAATCACTGCGTCTTTGACCAAGTCCGCCACGTCGAAGACTAGCCCGCCCCGGCGGGTTTTACCGTGGAGCACCGCAAGCCCATGGGGTATTCCCAACACCCAAGTGGCGGTCGCCGCCAGACCATAGGCAAGATAGTTGCCGTGATCGAGAAAGCGGTTGGCAGGGTCGGTGCCGGTACCGCGCTTGGCGCGGGTGAAGCCACCGTAATCAACGGCATTCACCGCCAGTTTGAACAGCGTTTTGGTTAAACGTGCTTCTAGGGTCAGCAGGTCGATGGTGCTGGGTGCCTTGCTGATCGCTTCGCGGTGGTGGTTGAGCGCGCTATGCAGGTGATCGGTGGAAATACTAAAGCCTGCGTCTTTCATCACGCGGCTGGTCCACAGCGCTTCGATACGGGCAAGTCGCGCCTGCTGAAACGCCCGGGCGGCATCCAGGCGCTTTACATCATCGAACCAAAAGCGCACCCAGTATTGCAGGTACTCCGTGGGCCGGTATTCGCTTTGCGGGGTCAGCCAGGCGACATCCACATCAACCTCATTGGCAGCAAATAACGGCGTACCGCCCCCACCACAAAACCCCACCAGCACCCCAGCTTTCGCCAATTCGCGCATAGCCGCTTGGGTAATCGAGGTGCCAGTACCCAACAGTATCGAGGTGGTGTTGGCAATGGGAATATTCCAGTATCGGGATTTACTGCCCTCATCGGTGACATACTCCACTCGGCCACCGTTCACCAACACCCGACAATGCTGCAGGTAATAGAGGTTGGCACGCTTGGAATGAAGAATGGTTTTTAGGTCACTGGGCGAAAAGTCATCCATGCGGTGCTCCTGATTATCGTCTTCCCCCATCTAACCATCCTTCACCCCGCAGCACCATTGACCTTAGTCATACTTCGCCACCCCTGAATCCCCCCACGTCTCATTTGTTTTGCGTGCTACGCTTAGCGCGACTGCTCCCCCTATATAGGCACTTCACCATGCATGCTTTTCGTCTTTTTGCCGCGCTGGTTACCACCTTGGTGATCACTCTGCCTGTCTCTTTACACGTCCAGGCTCAAACCGAGGGACAGTGGAGTGAGTACGATGATGTGTTTGAGGACGGCGCACGCCACGCTAATATTTGGCAGTGGGGTTGGACGGGCATTTACGCCACCAGCCTGGCGGTAAACGCTTACCAATCCAGCGAGGCGAGCGATCCGGATGACCGCTTTGATGCACGGGTGGGTGTGGTGAAATCAGCGCTGGCCTTGGGTGGTATGCTGACCGACCGCCAGCCGCACCCCGAGGCACTGGCCGAATATGAGCGTTTGAAAGCCAGTGGCGATTTAAGCGGCGTACAGGCGCTAGGCTTGCAGCTCGCCCAGGCAGAGCGTGAGCGGCGCGGCTGGGGTGCCCAGATAAGTTCGCTAGTGGTGAATGGCGTGGCGGGTGCAGTGATTGCCGCCGATGGCAGAAAAAGTGATGGTGCTATCAACTTTGCTACCGGCATGCTGGTCAATGAGCTACAAATTTGGACACAGCCGAATCAGGCGTCTTCTGCGATTAATCGCTTCCAACCCGCCAATCTCTCGCTGGGGCCGATCACTATCCCCGGTGAATACGCGCTGCATGTAGCGCCGCAGCAGTTGGGTGCTACCTGGCGCTATTGATACACCCTACGGTTATTCCTTTAAAGCGCTGGCGACGGTTTTCCGCTAGCGCTTTATCGTTGCTAGCGCGGCGTGAACGAGTAAAATACTCAGCAATTTTTTGGCTTTGCCAAACGTTATGTTATAACCTATTTGAAATTATACGAGGCCGCTTGATGAGTGAGCATACGCACCGCCATAACAAGGAGGGCCCTTGTCACTTCTCCTTGATGTCGCTATCGGCTGTTAAACGGCTGCTGTTTGTTGCCGTGCCGCTATTGGCGTTGTGGGGCTTGGTGGTTTGGGCTAGCGGGTGGTTAGGATGAATCAGCGCTCTTTGTCACGCTTACAGCTGCACAACCTGCACTTGGCCCAGGCACGCCGCACGGTGCTGGAACATATCGAGGGCGACTTTAAGCCGGGTGCGATTACCGCGCTGATCGGCGCTAACGGCGCCGGTAAAAGCACGCTGATTCAGGCCATTATGGGTGAACTTCGGCCTATTAGCGGCGAGGTGGTCTGCACCGTCGCGAAAGAGCGCCGGGCGTGGCTGCCACAGCAGTTGGCGCTGGATCTCACCTTCCCGATGAGCGTGGAAGAGTTAGTCATGACCGGCAGTTGGCCCAGCCACGGCGCGTTAACCGGCTACTGTGCGGGGCACTACCGTAAAGGCCGCGAGATTATGGCGCGGCTGGGTATTTCGCACTTGGCCCACCGCCCGCTGGGCGAACTTTCCGGAGGCCAGCGCCAGCGTGCACTGATTGGCCGTACGCTGATGCAGGAAGCCGAGCTACTGCTGCTCGATGAGCCATTTGCCAACGTGGATAGCGAAACCGTGGATATTTTGATCCGCATCCTGCGCCAAATGGCGGACGACGGCGCGACGATCATTGTCGTGCTGCACGATATGGATCACCTGCGCCGCCTGGCCGATGAAGTACTGATGCTAAACGGCGGCCATGGCCGTTGG